>JAABUQ010002971.1_pt1 | contig 32202 bp, 33 predicted proteins | sample 5560001 | NCBI WGS metagenome assembly JAABUQ01 (sample SAMN10711888, study PRJNA513371) | rock metagenome | isolation source: Antarctica rocks | place: Antarctica: Victoria Land, Finger Mt nord | collected 2015-12-18 | reverse complement strand
ATGCCCAAGGTGCCGGCATCTCCACACGTCCGGACACCCTACGCCAAGATGCTGCCACATCATTGGCAGCCATTGATCAGGCAAAAGACGCGCCGTTTATGCGCGGTTTCTCGCCGCCGCTAACAGCCAGTGCCAAGGGCGCGATCCCGTCCCGCGTGCCGGCTTAAGCAGGATGCTGCTGCTCTTCCACCGCCTGCCCCGCTTCGCCGGTCGCTGGCCGGCAGCGCAGGACGTCCCGCCGATTTCGATCCCGTCCAGGAGGTTTTCCCATGCTTGACCTGTCCAAGCCATTGCTGGCACAGCCCGAACTGCTGCTGCAGCTTTCCGATCCCGAGTTCATCAGGATGGTCTGCTATGTCGCGGCATTCCTGGGCTTCTTTGCGGCCTTGCTCGGTTATGCGGCCTACCCGATCAGGCGGCCCCGCTCCACCAACCCGGTCCTGCTCCTCGGCCTTGCCCTCTTTGTGGCCTCGGCAGTGGGTCCCGTGCCCGTAGGCGCTTCATTCCTGCTGGTCGGAGCATGGGCCTGCTGGGGAGCCGGGACCATGGGCGGCAACGCCGCCGCGATATGCACCCTCCACGCTGCGGCCCTTGCGCGCAAGATCGGAGCGGACATTCGCCGCGCCTGCAGGAGCCTCCTGAATGTCCTCGACGACCTTCGCGACGGCACCATCACCCTCGGCGACATCGGCAGGACCGCTGGCGGGACCGTTGGCAGGGCCGCCATCCTCGTCGCCATGGGTCTGGCCCCCGTCGGCGTCCTTGCCGCATGCAACGTCCTGGTCATTTCCTTCCTTGACCCGACGCCGAGCCCGACGCGGCTATGGCTGGCCCTCGACGGCGCGGCTGTTGCCCTCGTGGCATCGGCGTTCACCATGCGATGGGGGCAGCGAGTGCTCTTCCCCGATCCCTCCAACAGCGTCCACTCGCGGAGCTGGGCGGACTAGATGCGGCGTTCCGGGATGGTCCTGCGCCGGAGCGCGGACGATCCCGGTCCGGAGCGCCTGCCAGGTCCTTGAACTGGCCCAGCTTCAAGGGTGCCTGGTCCTGAACAGGGCGTTATGTGCTATATCGTATCGAAATGGCATGGCCCATGCTGGATGCTGCGGAGCGACGCCTTGGAGCAGACCGACCTGCCGGACGACGAGGCCCTTTCGGCCATCGAGGAGGCCCTTGCCCACCGGTCGCCACGACCCTTCGGGCCGGCCTTGGAAAGCCGGTACGAGGCCCGCCGCGGCCCGGCCCGGCGGGGCCGCCTGGCCATCGCCCTGTCCGTCGTCGCCGCGGCGGTCATGGCGGCTTCGGCGGTGGACTGGGTGGATGGCCTGTCCAGGCTCGACCAGGCGATCGCCTGGCGCGCGGGGCTGGCCGCGGCGTGCGTCGCGGGCGCCGTCCTGATGCGGCGCGCGACGCGGCCCTGGCAGGAAGGCCTGCTGTTCGGCTTGCCGTGCGTCGGCCTCATGGTGGTGATCGAGGCGTTGGGCCAGCGTGCGCCGGCGCAGTTCGCCGACCGCTACGTGGTGGTCGCGATCATGTCGGGCGTCGCCCTGCTGGTCAGCACGCCCGTCCGCCTCGGCACCGCGGTTGGCGCCGCCCTGGCCTCGGTCGCCGTCTTCCCTGCAGTCCTGGCCCTCGTGCCTGGCCCTATGCTCCTGGGCGCGAACTGGGACCTGCCGATCTTTGCCCTGGGTGCTTTCGCCGTGGGGATCGTGCTGGTCCGGCGCCACGAGATCAGCCGGCGGACCAGCTTCCTCCATGCGCTGCGGCACGAATGCACGGCCAGGGAGCTGAACGTCCTGAATGCTGAGCTGCTGCGGATGTCCTGCACCGACATGCTGACCGGCCTCGGCAACCGCCGGCAGTTCGATGTCGAGGCGCGGCGGCTCTGGAACGACGGACGCAGCCCGGGCCTTGGTGTGGCGCTGATCGACGTGGACCACTTCAAAAGCTTCAACGACGCGGCCGGGCACGAGGCCGGGGATGCATGCCTCCGCGAGGTGGCGCGTGCGATCGGTTGCGCCCTCCGGCAGGAGGACCGCGCCTCGCGCTACGGCGGCGAGGAGTTCGTCGTGCTCCTGCCCTGCACGGGGCGGGAGGAGATGGCGGCTGTCGGCGAACGGCTGCGCGCGTCGGTGCAGGCGTTGGGGATGCCGCATCCGGGGCAGGACGGCAGAACCGTCACCGTCAGCGTCGGCCTGGCATGGCGCGGCATCGCGCTCCGCAGCGGCCAGTTGGCCGACCTGCTGCGCGAGGCGGACCAGGCCTTGTATGCGGCCAAGCGGGCGGGCCGCAATCGTGTGGTGCACGCGGACGACGCCGCAGCGATCGGGACGGCGCTGTCCGGTGCGGCCATGCTGACGCGCCAGGCATAGCGACGCGCAACGAGGTCCGGGCCGATCGTGCTTCAGCGCGGGATCGGTCCCGGTTCACGGGCAGCGACCTGCCCTGGCCGCGAAAGCAGGGCGGGCCGGCGGGCTGTCCCCATTCGCGCCCTCCCGGGCCACGATCGGCGCTCCTGCTCAGGAGCGTTCCATGTCCCGTCCTCTCGCCCCCCTCATCCTGGCTGCAGCCCTGGCCGTCGCCTCTTTGCCTCTCATGCCTCCAGCATCGGCAGCGGTCTCGGCCGACACTCCTGCCGCCGCACTCCCGCGTGCCGCGCCAGAGCCGATACCAAGATGGGGCCGCCCGCCCGAGGCCGTCCGCAATGCGGTGGCTGCGCTGCGTGACGCCTGCGCGGCCTGGCCGAAGCTGGTCCCGCTTGCGTCGGAGCCGTCCGTCCCGCTGGCGACCGGAGAGGATCAGCAATACGTCTCAAGCTGCCATCTCGCCCTCGACCCGGAAGGCTCCAGCCAGAGCTTGCTGCTGCAAGGCGGCGCGCTCGGCGCGACGGCCGCCGGCATCGCTGCGGTCGTGTTCAAGGTTGCCAAGCTTCTGCTGTTCGGGCTGGGCGGAGCGGCCAGCCGCGGCCTGACCGCCTTGCGGGACCGGCGCCGGTGCCGCCTCGATGGCTGGCCGGAGTAGACAGGATGGCGCCAGACGGCCAGACGGCCCCTCCCGCCCCTGAGCCGGCGCTGGCGCCGCCCTGTGCCACGGACGGGCTGACCCCGGCCCAGGCCACCGCGGCGACGCATGACGGTCCTATCCTCGTGCTGGCCGGCGCGGGCAGCGGCAAGACCAAGACGCTGATGGCAGCGTTGGGCTGGCGCATCGCCAGCATGGGCCTGCCGGCATCCCGCATCCTTGCCGTCACGTTCACCAACAGGGCCGCCGGCGAGATGCGCGAGCGCATCCAGGCCATGCTGGGCGGCGCCGCCAGCCCCTACTGGCTCGGCACCTTCCACGGGCTGGCTGCCCGCCAGCTCCGCCACGAGCCGGAGGTCGCCGGCTTGCGGCACGGCTTCGACATCCTCGACGCCGAGGCCAGCAAGCGCCTGGTCAAGCGCAGCATGGCCGCCCTCGGCCTCGATCCCCGGCCAGGGGCCGGCGACGCCGGCTATTCCCCCAAATCCCTGTGCAAGGCCATCGGCCGCATGAAGGACGCGCTGGTCCTGCCGGAGCAGGCCATGGCGCACGTCGAGGCCCTGATCGCCGAAGGCGCCCGCAGCGGCATGCCGGTCGATCCCGCCGGCGCGCGGGTCGCGGCCCAGGTGTATGGGGAATACCAGCGGCGCCTCCGGGAAGCCAACCTCGCCGACTTCGGCGACCTCCTGCTCTACCCCACGGCCGCCATGCAGCGGGACGAAGCTTACCGCCGGCGCTGGGCCGGGCGCTTCGACAGCATCGCCTGCGACGAATACCAGGACGTGAACCATGGGCAATACACCTGGCTCATGCTTCTCGGCCGGGAGCACCGGCGCATCTTCGTCGTGGGAGACGACGACCAGAGCGTGTATTCTTTCCGGGGCGCTCGGATTGAGTATATCCGCAGGTTCAGCCGCGACTTCCCGGACGCCATGCAGGTCCGCCTGGAGGAGAACTTCCGCTCGACGGGGCACATCCTCGCCGCCGCCAACGCCGTGATCGCGTGCGACACGCAGCGCCTAGGCAAGACGCTGTTCACCAGCAAGGGCCTGGGCGAGCGCGTCGAGGTCGTGGGCTTCCGCGGGCCGCAGGAGGAGGCAGGCGGGATCGCCGCCGAGATGGTCCGCCGCCATGCGGAAGGCGTGCCATGGGACAGCATGGCCCTGCTGTTCCGCGGCAACGCCCTGGCGCGCGGCTACGAGGAGGCGCTGCTGCGGGCGCAGGTGCCCTACCAGCTGCTGGGCGACACGGGCTTTTACCAGCATGTCGAGGTGCGGGACGCCCTCGCGCTGCTGCGCCTGGCCGCCCACCCCGAGGACCGGCAGTCCGACGGCGCCTTCCGGCGCGTGGCCAACGTGCCCGCACGCGGGCTGGGCGCCAAGGTCATGCAGGCGATCGAGGCGGAGGCGCACGCCAAGGGCTGCTCGCTGCTGATCGCCGCCCGCACGGCGGACATCAACCCGAAGGCGCACGAGGCGGCGCTGGGCTTCGTGGACGTCGTGCTGGACGCCAGCGCCGACTTCACCCTGAGCCTGGCCGACCAGCTGTCGCTGCTGCTGGACCGCACGGGCTACCGGGCGATGCTGCGGGACAGCCGGGCGGACGGGGCCGAGGGGCGGTCGGAGAACCTGCAGGAGCTGCTGCGCCTGGCCGGCACGTTCCACGACGCCGAGGCGCTGTTGGAGCACGGGGCGCTGTCCGGGCAAGGATCGGAACGGCACGATGACGGCGACGGGCGGGTCAAGCTGATGACGCTGCACAAGGGCAAGGGGCTGGAGTTCGACCACGTGTTCCTGCCGGGCTGGGAGTCTGGCCTGTTCCCGGCCGACTATTCCGACATGGGCGAGGAGCGGCGGCTCGCCTACGTGGCGCTGACCCGGGGGCGGCTGCGCGTGACGGTCAGCTACTGCGCGTTCTGCCGCGGCTTCACCAAGCCCTCGGTGTTCATTGAGGACCTGCCGGCTGAGAACATCGTGCACGGGTGGCTGCACATGCCGCAGGACGCCAGCAATGTCCCGGGCGACATAGCAAATCGACAAACACGCCGGTCGCTCCGGTAAAGCCGGCCAGCTCTACCGCCCCACCTGGCGGTGAGCGGACGTCGCGACGATCATGGACGAGACACGACCAGCCGTAGCGAGCCGTCGTACTCGGGCTGTGTGCGAAGGTACCCATGGTGCCGGTCCCAAATTCCATCCCCGAGGTGCTGGCGCAGTTGACCGATGTAGAGATCGGCGGTCGAACGGCTCACGAAACTCCACGCGGAGCAGGCCAGGCGGGCACCTTCGTCCAGTAGGCACTCCGGCCGACCGTAGTAGGCTTCGTTGAAGCCGTCTCTGCAATGCAGAGGGATGGGCACCGGAAGAACGCTCACCTGCCCGCCGAGTGCGGCGCCGATCCGGTCCAGGGTCGGGTAACGGCGCGCTTCCGTCGACAACACCTCCGGCGCGTACTCGTTCAGCCAGAACCGTTGGACCAAGTCCGGGTCGCAAGAGAGGACAACGACCGGACCCCGCGTAACGCGTCGCATCTCCACCAGCCCGGTCGCGAGATCGGTCCACTGATGCACGGTGAACGTCGCCATGCTCGCGTCGAAGTGGCCGTCCGGAAACGGCAGTCTCTCTGCTACAGCATCCATCGCGGGCGCGAGGTGTTGAGGCCGCTGCGCGCGCATCGATGCGGACGGCTCGACGGCGGTGACGTCACGATTGAGCGGCTCATACGAGCCCGCACCGGCGCCGACGTTAAGCACGGTCCGCGCCTGGCCCAGGGCGGTGTTGATGACATCAGCGATCAGCGGCTCGGGTTGCCGGTGGAGCGAGTAGTCTCGACCGATGGCACCATAATTCGCATCGCCTGCACTGCCGTCCGACTGTCGCTTTGCCATGTCGCCCTCCTCAGCTCCTGCCGCAAAGGATCATAAGTCAACTCTGTTGCGTGCACGACAGCCGCGGGCCGCCTGGCTGACCGCTTTGGGGTGGCTACCGCCAGGCATGGTGGTCAACGGACTTTCGGCTTTGATCCTGGATAGGCTTGAAGCGGACATGCGGCTGCTGTGATGAAAGGACCGATCAGCGGCGGCTTGAGTGGGGAACTGATGACGGGATATGTTGCCCTGCTTCGGGCGGTGAATGTGGGCGGCACCGGGAAGCTGCCGATGAGTACGCAGACCAACCTATGCGAGGCGGCAGGGTTCGCTCAAGTGCAGACCTATATCGCGAACGGCAACGTCGTTTTCCGAAGCGACAGCGCCAAGGACCAAATCCGATCGGCCCTTGAGGATCGGCTACAAGGCTACGCCGGCAAGAGTGTCGGCGTGGTAGTGCGAACCGCATCCGAGATTGCCGATGTCCTGGCGCGCAATCCGTTCAACGATGCCCCCGGCAATCGCGTCATGGCGCTGTTCGTTGACGGGCCGCTACCGGGCGATCCCTTCGACGGAGTGACAGGCGTGAAGGACGAGCAAATACGTTTGGGAAAGCGCGAGCTGTTCGTTCTCTATCCAAGCGGAATGGCTACTACCCGGCTTCGCATCCCTAGCGAGAAGGTCGGCACCGCACGGAATATGAATACGGTAGCCAAGCTGGCCGAAATGGCGGCGGCCTTGGCTTAGGCGGGCAGCGTGTAGCGGAACTGGTAGTCGTGCTTCCCGGCCGTGACGATGATGTTCATCGTCCCCGCCAGCCCTGACAGACCTTCCGTGCCTGAGTCCGGCACGACGATGACCGTCAGCGATTGAGCGCCCTTGTCCATCAGGCCGCTATGCTGAAGCGTAAAGGAACCCCGCTTGCCCGCCAGCGTGCCCGTCACCCGCTCCATTGCGACATAACCGGCTGATCCCTCGACGCAGCTGCGGAAGGCCAGCATCTGTCCAACGCTGCCACCTTGCAGATCGCCGTGGAACGCCTTGCCGATCGACATGCTCCTGATCAGACTATCTCCTGCCCCGATTGGTACCAGCTTCACGTCGAACGTACCGACCGCCTCGTTATCGATCATGTCCACGGCAGGCTCCCCCCTATGAGCGTCCGCTTCTAGCAACACGCTTCGTTCCACGGAATGGCCACGATGGGGCGAGTGCAGCGGTTCGGCCCGCCACCCCTAGGGCTGAGTTTGATGGTTAGCGGACATTTAGAGCCCTTGTAGGAAACCCGACAGCAGGGAGCGACTACGTGTCAGAACCTCGATGCGGCCCTCTAACTGCTGGAGCTGCTGCCCGAGAATGGCCCGCAGCATGTCGCATGGCTGGAACTTGGGCGGCGTGCCTTGAAGGCATGGTAGAAGCTGTCGGATCACGGGCAGGGTCATGCCTGCTTCGCCCAGCAGGCGGATGCGTCTGACCCGATCCTCCGCCGCAGCGTCATAGTCCCTGTATCCCTGTCTTGTCCGGATCGGCTCAAGCAGGCCCTGGCTCTCGTAATAGCGGAGCATCCTCACACTGACCCCGCTCCGACGTGACAATTCACCGATCCGCATTCGCTCATTGACCCTGACAGTAGTGTCATACCGTAGCCTCCCGGTCATGTTCCAACCACTCGGGGATTCCGGTCATGCGTCAGTATCAATTCGCCTATCAGGATGGCGCGGTCGTGCCGCTCGCGACCGAGGCGCCAATGCCCGAGCCGGGGCGCGGGGAAGTCCGCGTGCGGGTGGAAGCCGCAAGCCTGAACTACCGGGACCTCATCATCCTGGACCAGGCCTCAGACGGCAGTAATCTTGGCCGCGTGCCCTTGTCGGATGCGGCGGGGCGGATCGATACGATCGGCCCCGACGTGGCGGCCTGGCAGGTTGGTGAGCGGGTCACCATCGGATTCTTCCGCGACTGGATCAGGGGGCCGTTCCGCAGCCGCTACATGCAATCGGCTTTCGGCGGCCGGACGATGGACGGCCTGCTTGCCGAATATGTCGTCGTTCCGGCGGATGCGCTCGTGCGAGTGCCAGCCGGCTTTTCCGCGGAGCAAGCCGCGACCTTGCCCTGCGCCGCGGTGACGGCCTGGCATGGCTTGGTCGTCCGTGCCGGGCTCGGCGCCGGGGACACGCTGCTCATTCAGGGAACGGGCGGCGTCGCGCTGTTCGCGCTCCAATTCGCCACGACGGTCGGGGCCACGGCCATCATCCTGTCGTCGAGTGACGAGAAGCTGGCAAAAGCGCGGAACCTGGGAGCCTCCGGCCTGGTGAACTACCGCACTACGCCTGATTGGAACCGTGCCGTCAGGGAGCAAACTGGCGGCGACGGTGTGAGCCACATCCTAGAACTCGGCGGCCCGGACACCTACACGCGGTCCCTGAACTCGCTCGCGGCAGGGGGGCGCATCGTGCAGATCGGCGTCCTGACCGGTTTCGGTCCCAAGCCGGACCTGGGTCCGCTGCAATCGCTGAACGCCGACATCATCGGGGTGACGGTTGGCTCTGTGGAGCATTTCCGCACCATGACGGCATTCATCAAGACGCATGGAATCCTGCCGATCATCGACCGCGTTTTCGGCTTCGAGGATGTTGCAGCGGCCTACTCATACCTGCGGACTGGCCAGCATTTCGGCAAAATCGTAGTCCGGCTTCTTTGACGATAGAGCAACTGCTTTGTCACCTATGGGTCGAGTGCTGCGGTACCCGTGCCGGCTGCACGCAAGCGCCGGGCCTGGTGGAAAGCTGACGTGTCCAAAGCCGTCCCCATCTCCGCTAACACCGGAGATGGGCATCAGGAAGCCACGCCGCCCGGCACGCCGTTCAACCCAGGGTAGTTGTGGAAACCGCCTCTTAGGGTCAAAATCAGCGGTTCCGAGCAGGCACCCGCGTAAAAAGCAGACGGTTCATCGTCGGGATGAACAGAACCGCCATGAACCCCGTCTTGGTCAGTATGCGCTGGGAAACGGTGTTCTCCGGATGTGCGAAGGCTCGCACCTCGGGCAGCTTCAGCGCATCGTCGGCCCAGGCCATGCACGCGCGCGCCAACTCCGTTCCGTAGCCTTGGCCCCAGGTGGCAGGGTGAAAGGAGTATCCCAGCTCCACCCCCCAGGCCGGATCGAACGGGTCCTCGTACAGCCCGCCCCAGCCCACCAGTTGCTGGTCGTCCTTCCTGATGACGGCCCAAGGCGCATACCCTCGTTGGCGGCGCCTCCACTCAAAGGCCGCGAGCCTGCGGCGGCACTCCCGAAGCGAGGCATGGTGGTGGGTGAACCGCATGGCTTCAGCATCGCCAAGGAAGGTGAAGAACGCCTCGGCATCTCCGGCATGAGGTGGGCGGAGGAGCAGGCGCGATGTGTCCAGCATGGGGCGCTCCCACCTCCATCGGAAATGCCGGCGGAGTTGCATATCCCATTTGGCCCGGCTCCTGCCGAAGATAAGCCTGGCCGGCAACGACGCTTGGATCAGCATCATGCTCGAACAACTGCGCCGGTCTTTCCTGGCATGCCGCCGCACAGGTGAGTTACATTCCTGGCGACGGCGAGGAGGACGGCGTGCGAGCCGCTTCTTCCACCCTGCTTCTGACGTTTTCCTCCCTGGCCTGTGCCCCGCGCCGGTGCGTGTCGATGTCCTGGCCCAGCCCCTGCAAGGCACCGGCGTTGCGCTGGACCGCCACGTCGAGCCTGGCGGCATGCGGGGCTATGGTCCTGCGCCCCGCCTCGGCCTGAGCCAGCCGACGCACCTCGTCGCTGCTGCGCTCGCCGGGCGGCCTGGGTTCACCGAGTTGCCGCACGAAGGCCCGCACGCGCCCGCCGCGTTCGAGGGACGCAGCTTCTTGCCCCACCTCGCGCAAGGCAGCGCCATTTTGCCGAAGCATGCCGCCGAGCGCCGTCCCGTTCCGGGCCACGGCCCTGTCCGCCGCCCGGGCCTGGACCTGCTTGCGGACCTCCAGGCCCGGGTCCCTGCCTTCTGCCGCCATGGCCTGGAAGCGATGGCTCTGCCGAATGAAGGCGTCCACCGCTTCTGCGAGATAGGCCCGGCTCTCCCGGACCAGGTCGACGCCGAGCGCCTTGTAGGGCTTGTGCGCCAGGTCGGCCGCTGCCCGGTCCCACAGGTCGCCCTCCTTGACCGGCGAGGCGTCGCCCAGGGCGCGGCTGCGCTTCACCGCCTCGTGCAGCGCCCCCTCGGCGATCATCGTCCAGGTGGCGCCCTTGGCGCGGCTTTCCGCGACATAGGCCTTGAAGCCGGTCACGCCCGCGGTGCCGCGGGGGAACGCCGCGATGTGCTCGCCCGACGTGATGCCCTGGGCCGCGTCGATGGTCAGCGCGTCCCCGAAGCCCAGGAGTAGCCGCCCGGTCTTTGGGTCGGACAAGCGCCGCCACTCCACGTCGCCGATGCGGCCGTCCTTGTCCCGCAGCCGCAGCCCGGCATCCGTGCGTCCCACAACCTCGACCACGTTGCCGTTGTTGCCGATCCAGCCGCCGCGGCCATCGATCCGCGCCCAGGTGCTGCGGAACAGCCGCAGCCGGTCACCGGTCGCGATCGGCAGGGCGTAGGTCTCGCCTCGCTGGTCGACGGCCTTGTACGCCACCTCGTCCGCGCCGATCTCGCCGCGTGCCTTGCGCCGCTCGCGGATGGCCCGGCTCACGTCGGCGACGTCCTCGTTGGTCGGCACCGACACCGTCACCTGCCGCTCCGAGCCCGATGCGCGCAGGTGGTCGCGCCGCTGCATGTAGAGGTCGGCGATGCGCCCGACCACCTGGTCATGGTCGCCGCCGACCAGGGTGGCCGTGCCGTCCTCCCGCTTCATGCCGAGCGCCCTCGCCACCTCGGCCAGGTGGTGCTTCCGCCGCTCTTCCAGCGTGGCATCCGGCCCGAGGTCCGTGCCGCGGAACAGCCCGGCGATGGCGCGGCCGCGCTCGGTCTCTTGGCGCACGGTGGTCAGCAGCTCCGGCATCGCCGCCTTGGGCAGCACGCGCCGCATGATCTCGATGGTGTCGCCGGCCTCGATCGCCTGCGCCTGTTCCCGGTCGCCCAGGGCCTTGATCGTCATGCCGGTGCGGGCCTGCAGGTCCAAAAGCCGCAGCATGGAGCGCGGCGCGATCTGGCTCACCTCGTCGATCACCAGCACCGTGTTGCGCGTGGGCTGGAACTCGCCGCTGTCGATGGCCGCCAGCAAAGGGCTCATGGCAAAGCCCCGCTCGATGCCGGCCCCCTTGAGCTCGCGCGCCTGCTTCCAGGCGGTGGCGAGCCCCACCACCTCCCGCCCGCCCGGGTCGTAGCGGGTGTCCGCCCGCCAGGCCGCGACCAGCGGCTGCAGCAGCGTCGTCTTGCCCGACCCGGCCACGCCGGTCAGCAGGGTGAGCCCGCCGCCCTGTCCCAGGGCATGGATGGCGGCGAGCTGGGCCTTCCCGTGCTCCGGCTCGCTGGTGAAGTCTAGGCCGGAGGCAGCGACCGCGGCCCGGATCGCCGACGTGGACAGCGCGCCCGAGTTGTCGAGCGCTGCCAGCCTCGCCTCCAGGGCCAGGCTTTCCTCGATCCTGACCTGCGCCGTATTGGTGACGCGCACCTTGTCGTCGGTGATCCCGGTCACGAGCGCGACGTGCTCGCCCCTGAGCTCGATGCCGCGGCTCTCCAGCAGACCGACCACGTGGTCGATGTCCTCGGGACCGTTGACTCCCGTGCCGATCAGCGCACGGGCGGCGTGGTAGCGAAGACGGTCGTGATCGATCACCGCGGCGGTGTGGAACTCGGTCTCGACGTGCCGCGCCGCGAAGGCGTAGGCGAGGTCGAACCGCTCGCGGTCGGCGATCCGGGCGTGGTCGATGCCCTCCAACACCGTGTCATGCGCCCAGCCGATCGCCTCGGCCTGCTCGCGCCACAGCTCGCGGTCCCCCTTGCCGGCGTGCTTGGCCAGACGTTCCGCGACGCCGGCCTCGCGCAGGATCTCGAACTTCTTGTCGGCCGAGATGCTGTCCCAGTCGAGGCCCTGGCTCTCGGCGAACGCCTTGGCGCCGCGCAACACCTGCTTGCTGCTCTTGCTGAACACGTCGTTGGCGTGCTGCGGGATCGCGGTCAGCACGACCGCCTTCTCGTCCTTGTCGTAGGCGACCCGTGCGCCGATCCGGCGCAACTCGTCGGCCAGCCGGGCTTGGGCGTAGGAGCCGAACTCCAGCACCCGGGATTGCAGGCGCTGGGTGTCGAGCGAGCCGATGCGGCCGTCCTCGGTCACGACCATGTTGAACAGGGCATTGTGGATGTGCGCGTGCGGGTCGCCGCCGACCGGCGCATCGGCCAGGTAGGTGGCGCCGCCCGGCCCGTCCTGCACCGCAAGCGTCGGCCGGGCCGTGTGATGGCGGAAGCTGACCCAGCCCACCTCGCCGGGGTCGGCGCCGTCCTCGCCGCCATGGCCCTTGCGCGCCCAGCCGAGTTCGCGGGCGATATAACGCATGGCGGCGTCGTTGGCGCGGTCGATTGCGTTCCAGATGGCGGCACTCTCCGCCGGCGTGCGGGCGAACTCGGCCGCCAGCGTGACCGATTTGTGCGGCGAGAAGGTGAAGTCGTAGGCGCTGATCTTGCGCTCGTGCCGCGACCAGGCCTCGCCGGTGTCGGCGCGCTTGCCCTCGAACAGCCGGTCCATCTCCTTGTCGCGCGGCATCCGGGTGGGGTCGATGCCGAGCGCCTGGGCGGCGGCGAGCGGCATGTCCGGCCGCCAGGTCGCCCGACTGTCGCGGCCGGTGTAGTAGGCGGTCAGCCGTTCGCCGGGTTCAAGCCGCCGTCCCGGGGCCAGGGCTGGGTCGTGGATCGGCTCGGGCGTGTTCTCCGTGAAGTACTTGCGGATCAGGTGTCCCTTGCTGGCCGCCGAGATCTTGCGGAACCGCATCATGGCCGGCGACCGTCCCGTCCGGTTCCGTTGCTTGCCATGCTGGCGGCGCGGTCGTCACCGATCGCGCGCACGACGTCGCCCGGCAGGTTCTGCTCCATCTGCGCTTGCGACTTCACGATCTGCCGCGCGTAGCCGAGCAACTCGGTCTGCTGCCCGATGACGTGGCCCAGCAGCTCGTCCAGGCTTGGGCCGTCCTTCGGCTCCGGCGTGAGCAGCTTGATGATCTCTTGCTGGCCCTCGACCATCATGCGCAGCAGGTCGCCATGGCTCTTCTGGGTGCCGGCGATGCCATGGACAGCCTGCTCAAGGCTGGCCAGCCGGTCCTCTTGTTTCGTGCTCATGTGCCCCTCCTTCCGGGTCACGGCACGTTCGCCCATGAGGGCGCAAACGGGAGGACGTCAGCATCGGCCTCTGCGGAACGCTCGCACGGCAGCTGCCAGCGCTTCCACCTCGGCAGCACTGTCTTGCCGAAGTTCAGGCCACGCCGGCCTCGGACACGCCCTTACTGGATCCCGACACCCCGGTAGAGTGCAGCGAGGGGAAGGGCGATGCCCAGCTCAGGCAAGTCCAGTGTCCCCGAACTCACCCCAGCCTCCAACCAGCCACCTTCGAAGCGATCCAGCACGGTTGCCGCCATCCGGCCCTGTTCCAGCAGCACGTAGCGCCGCAAGCCAGGCAGGCGGGCATACTCGTCGCGCTTCTCCGTGCGGTCCGTGGAGGCCGTCTCGTCGGAAAGAACCTCGAAGAGCACCAGGGCGTCACGGAGCGTGCGGACGGCATCGGCGATGCGGCCGGACACCACCGAAACGTCGGGATACCGGATTTTGCCTCCGACATCGAGGCGCATTTCGGGCACCGCGTCGAAGCGGTCCGGGTCCAGGGCGTCTTCGAGCATGCGGACCAGGTTGGACACGATGCGCTGGTGTGCCCGGCTGCCGCCGGTCATCTCGTGGATCCGGGTGCCATCGAACTCGTGCCGCCCCTCCTGCCGATCCTCCCAGGCGAGGAAGCGCTCGACCGTCCACGGCTTGCGCAGGGCAACGTTCATGGTGAGCAGGTTAGAAGCGGGGAGGCCCGCGTGCAAGAACTCCGCGAGGCTGCCGCCTCGGGGCATCCCTTCGGGACTGATCACTCGGCAACGCAGGTTGGCTCTACAGACCCGGTCTTTCTTCCTCGAAGCCGGAGTGCCACTTCAGGCAGCGAGCGGCGAGACGGCTACCGTCTAGGATGGCGGCCTCAAGTCTCGCCAGGCCGAACTCGTCTTGCCGGTCGCTCGCTATGGACCGCCTGTGCTGGTATTTGTGCCATTGGCCCTCGATGATATGCAGCGTGTGACACAGGATCCGGCAATCGGCGAGGGTCATCTCTTCGAGAAGCGCGCTGTATTCGGTCTCGTGGACGCGGACCGCCCCGTCCGGCATCACGGTCGCGACATATCGGCCTAGTCCGGGAAGCACGATCGTTAGGGCGTCCTGTCCGCCGTCTCCATCCGTCCCTACTGGTCTGGTGTCGTCCTTGGTCTGGTAGCCGCCCGTCTTGCGAATGGAGGGCAGCACAGTTCCTGTCACCCAGCGGCGGAAGGCCTTAGCCTGCGGCTTTCGCGACGAGAAGATCAATTGGTAGAGGCCGCTCTCACTGACGATGGCCACCTTCTGCTCGCCTCCAAGGGTGTATGCATTAGTGACCCCCTTCTCATTCTCGTCGAGATTAGAAACCTTTTGCCTGGAGTTGGTGAGAGCCAGGATCGTACAAACGTCGGCGGTGACGAACCACGGCTCTCCTGCATGAAGAACGCTGCGCACAGCGCAGCCCTTGAAGCTGAACTTCATGGCCGTGCCGGGTGCCGCTGGCTGATCACACTCCGGCGATCCGCAATGATGCTGATTTGATTGTGCTTTTTCTGAGGTGGCGAGGTTCTTCGGCGCTGCCGGTTCTGTCTTCTGGTATTCGGTCCGGCTTTGAGAGTTGCGTTTTATGGATGGCTCCTGGGTGAGACGCCAGGGTAGCCGGTCGTAGCGCAAACGGGTCGGCCGCTGTTTGGCGGCTTGCTGCGCCATCTGTCCCAAAGACTGAGACACTCCGGAAGGCGACCAGCGGCCCCGCCGCCCGCACCGCTGGTGCAATTGTGCATATAACCTTCCTGCCACGTCTCCACTGCGTCACCACCGCGTCGCGAGTGCGTCACCACCACGTCGCGACCGCGTCGGACAATCCGCGTCGCGGCGTTTCCCGTTTTCGCCACGCGAGTGGACCTTTGCGGGATGCACGAGAGAAAACCCAAGCTGAGGTCGGTGGCTAGAAGCGTGGCACGCGATCCAAGGCGTTCGCCCCTCTTCCATTGGCTGGCAGAGCACTACGCAGAGCTGGAGCCGGCAACATCCGGCCCTCGGTCGGACTGGAGTCCACTTAGGACAAAAGCGATCCAGCACGGAATTACCGACGACGCTGGCAACAGCCCTTCGGAGCGAACCGTGCGCGACACCTTTCGCAAGGTTCGCCAGGAAGTCACCAAGAGCCAAGCCGAAGGTCGGCATAAGACACAGCCCAAGATCCAACCCTCTCACCTGCCTGTCACCTGGAGGCCGCAAGCGGCGACGCCACCGCCGTCGAGCCGCGCCGTGGTCCAGTCGCACAGCGGCCCAGCCGCGGACACAGGCACCGAAGACCGCACGCCGGACGAACTCGTAGCCGGTCTGCGCCGCGTGATGAAGGAACGGAGTGGACAATGAAAACGCGTTTGAACAAGGACCCCGATATGGACCAGCACGAGCCCGTGCGCCTGCCGCTTCCCCTGCCCGAGGCGTTCCTGGAGCCTCGGGGACCGGCCATCGCCTTCCGGTATGGCCGGGGCCGCACCGGAGGCACCACGTTCCTGGATCTCAACATCCAGCTTGCGCTGGCAGCCGGACGGACCGTTCTGGTCGGGGACGGCGACCGGCGGAACCCAACGCTCTCGGCGCTGTATCCGAGCGGCAGCGAGTGCGCTGTCCTGCCGCCTCCGGTGAGCGACGAGACGGCCGACGTGAAGGATTGGGTCACGACATCGGTCGGCATGGCGATCACCCGGCGGCAGTCGCTGCTGATCGACCTGAGCGGCGGCGATCGCGCCATGCAGGAATACGGCCGCGACCTCGGCGTCGTGGACCTCTGCCAGGCGCACGGCTTCGAGCCGATCGGCTTTTTCAGCTGCGGGCCTGAGATGGACGACTTCGACCACATCCTGGCGATCTGGCAGGCCGGCTACTTCCGGCCGAGGCGGAGCATCCTGGTGTTCAATGAGCATTTGATCCTTCAAGGCCGGACGCCGATTGGCGCGTTCGATCCCATCCTGGCCCGTCCCGAGTTCGGCGATCTTATGGCCGCCGGCATGAGCCCGATGTTCCTGCCTCGGCTTCCCTGCATGGGCGAGATGCGGCGAGCCTGCTTGTCGCTGCTCGACGCCGCGACGGGCGGTGTCGGGCCGGACGGGCGTCCGTTCGACCCCGTTCGTCAGTTCATGGTGCGGCAGTTCATGTCAAAGGTGCTGGCCGAATACGGCCGCATTGGTGCCCTGGGGTGGACGCTATGAACCGGCAGCAGCGCAGACGGGCCGCAGCCCTCGGCCCGCGGGATCATCAAGGCGGGTGCCCATCCGAGGACATCGAGTTGGTTTGGACCCTGGCTGCTCGGGCGGCAGCCGAGGGCAAAGGCAACCGCGATGCGCCGTTCAACCAGCTTTTCCGTGCCATCATGGTCGCGAACCGCTTCGTGCTGACCAAGCCGGTGACCGCGTTGGCTGAGGATCTCCGCATCTCGGACCTGGCGGTCACGATCAACTCGTTCGAGAAAGGCCGGCCGTTCCCCGGGCGCACCTGGCTGGAATGGGACGGCGCTGTCGAGGGTCGCGATCCGCCGCTGCCTCAGCAGGTAGGATACGACCGTCTGGGCGTGCTCGTCGAAGCGGACGAGACAGGCCAGCGGGGGCGCATGGTGGTCCTGATCCGGGTGGCTCCTGGCTTCGGCGAGGCCAGCGGCACGGCTGACATGCTGCCGCTTGCTGTGACCTTCGACTTGCGAGACGCCTACGAACGGCCTGAGACCATCACGGAGCCGGCGTCGATCGGCGAGGTGAAACGCACACTCGCTGCTGTGCAGGACCCGACCATGTCCGAGCTGGAAGGCTCGGCTTTGGTGGCGGCCGCGTTAAGCCGCCGGTTCGGCATGATCGAGAACCCATATTCCGCCGACTACCTGCACCGGCATTTGGGGTCGGGCGCACGGCGATGGCACGAGGTGCACCCGGACCTGCTGGCGATAGCGGTCGAGGAAGCCCTGGTCGAAGCGATCATGACGCTATGCGCCTTCATCGTCCTGCGGACAACGGGCGTTGTCTTAACCGAAGTCGCGCGCGGAGCGAAGCGAAGAGCGTCGAGCCACGGCATCGACACCAGCCTGCTTGGCTACGGCATCTTGGATATCGCCGCACAGAACAGCCCTCGATCCGGATGGATCGGTTCCCTGCAAGTTCCATGACCGAAGGAAGCAAGAACATGAGCGCTACAATAAAAGTCGTTCCGACAGCCGAGATGGCGACCGCGGAGCATCTGCGGGCCGCGGCGTCGGAGATGGAGGAGGCAGCCTGGCGCGAGGGCATCGACGCGGCTGCTCCGCTGGGGGTGTTCGTCCGGGCGATGCACCGGACGATCCTGATCATGGCGGAGATCGCCGAGCGCCAGGCTGACGGCGTGGTCAAGACGGTGCGGGACGCGATGCACGTGGCCGAGGCGGAGGCGGTCAAGGCGCGCAAGGCGAACGAGCTGGCCTACCTGGCGGTGGAGGCCGCCAGGACCGCGCATGCCAGCTTCGAGGTGCAGAAAGACCAGGTGTTCGGCAAGCTGGTGAGCACGATCGTGCCGCAGCTGGTCAAGGCCGTGGGCGAAGCGGTGGTGATCCGCGAGCGTCTCTACAACGCGCGGGTCCACTGGGGCCGGGCTGCCGGGATCGCGACGGCGGCAGGTTGCCTGCTGCTGGGCGGCTACGTTTGGGGTGGCCGGCTTCCGGACAATGCTGCCATCGCCGGGGCCATGGCGCTGGAGCGCATCCGGCAGTGCCAGGCGGCACCGGTGCGCGATGACCGCACCCACGAGGCGTTCTGCCCGATGAAGGCGCTGCTCGCGCCGTCCTAAGCCGCGTTCGCGCCGGGCTGGGCGATCCTGGGCGCGAGCCCGGCCACCTTGCCCGGCCTGCGGAGGAGGACGGCGTGGGAACGCAGAAGGAAGGGAGCGTCGTAAGCGCTCTGGCGGCGGTGGTGTGGTGCCAGCAGCCCGCGATCACGGTGCTGGGCAAAGACGGCGGGATGGGCAACTCGCCCGACCCGCTCAAGATCCTGATCGTCCGGCGCTGTGACGGGGCCATCGCCTCGATGCCGCTGCCGGCGTCGCTCAGGCCGGCGTTCCAGGGTCTGGAGCGCAACGTCGTGCGACAGCATGCGGCGGCGCTGGAGGCGGCCGTGCGTGCCGCGCTGCCCGGCTTGCTGCTGCGGCCTGGCAACCCCAAGAGCCTGGCCGCCGTCCTGTACGGCCCGAGCCGCGCCACCCCTGGCACGCTGCGCGTGTTCGGGCGCGCGATCGGCTACGACCTGTGCGACGTGGATGTCTCGGCGGCACCGTGTGCTCCCGAGCCTTAGCCGCAAGAGCCTGCCCCGCTGGCGCATACCCCGAGCGGCGGGATGTGCCTGGTGGCGTTCGCGCCTTCGCGTGGTCTGGTCCTCTGCGTATTGAGGAGGACTGGACGAACATGAGCAGCCAGAGCAATGGCACGTCTCCGCACGCACCCTGCCGCGTCGCCGCCGTGTGGGCGAGAGACGGGCTGGATGGCAGGGGAGGCCGTTCCCGGCCCCAGCCGATCCGCGACGTGATCCTGGCCCACCTGTCCGAGCCGCGCCAGGCGAAGCAGGTTGCGGGCTGCATCGGCCGGTCGATCCCGACCGCCACCGGCCACCTGGGAGCAATGTGCCGCCTGGGGTTGGTGGTGCGCACCGGCTACGGCCGTTACGAGCGGGCGGACCTGGTGGCGGACGGGGCGTTGCCGACCGTGATCGTGCAGCCGCATCCCGTGCGGGATGCGGCGCTGGCCTGCCTGAAAGGGCCGGTGCACTGCGACACCGTTGCGACGTTGACAGACGGCAAGGGGATCCGCGGGCGGACGGCGAGGCGTGTGGAACCGTTCGCGCCGTGGCGGGGGATGCTGGGCTGGGCAACAGAAAGGACCCGCCATGCAGCCTCTAGTCACCGCCGATCCCGGCGACATCCTGATCTCAACAAAAGGCAGGACAAGGCGGCGTCTTCTATGCACAACGCGCCGTCTCCTGCCTGTTGCCCTCGCCTGCGCGGCGCAGTTTGCGGCAGGTGGCCCGGTGCGGGCGGATCCGGTGCCGGAGACGATGAACGGCGTCCCGCTGCTGCCCATCCCGACCTTCGAGGAGGTGGGCTTGCCACCGTTCACCATGCCGACCGGCACGCTTTCAACTGTGCAGGACCCGCCGGCAACGCCGGATACTACAACCGCTGGAGGCGGCTCGGGCGATGGCGCTGATAGTGTCGCCATGACGACGATGATGTCGCGGAGCTGGGGTGAAGCAGCGGGAGCCAATGCCGAAAGTCTTGGTGTAAACCCCACGGCCCTTGCCGCAACTTGCGTCCTTGAAAGCAATTGCCAAAATCTTGGTGGCACAGGAACAATCAATGGCGCATTCCAAATGTCAAATGCAACATACACCGCAGCCATGGCCGCCGCTCTTCAGCGAAACCCAAATTTGGCCGCAAACATCGTCCCAGGGTTGGCCGGCAAGCTAGACCCGGCCACCCAGAGCATTGCAGCTGCAGAATATCAGCTGCAGGGCGCGCAGTATCTTCAGGCACATGATGTTCAAAACCCATCCGTCCTTGATGTGCGGGGATTCTACAATTTTGGTCCCGCCAACGTGGTATCGATCGCACAAGCAAACAGCTCCGATCTTATGTCGGATCAAATTAGAGGATTAACTTCAGCGCAACTTGTAGCAAATGGCATCAACCCAGGGGTAACAACGGTAGGTCAATGGCGTACAAGTGTCACTAATAAGATTGGCGCGTTCGCTGCAAATTCCCCTGTTCTTTTAACGCCATTATAGGATATTTACAATGCATTATGCTTACAGTTTCCTTGCTGTTCTACTAATGGTTGGTAGGGTTTCCCATGCTCAAGGTATCCATGCTGTTCAACCATTGCCTGGTTATGTCTGTATGGAACTATCTTTGACTTCAGACCAATACACTGATCCCAAAGTTGGTGTTCCCATTCGTGAGATGCCATCCCGAGCCGCACCTATCGCAAGCTATGCCGCGACGATAGTTATCGTTCGTGCACCACAGCAACCAACAACAGGGTTCCTCGAAGTGCTGCGTCCCAACGGATTAGGTGGATGGATTGAGGCCGCCTATCTCCGCCCTTGGCACAACCCATACAGTCCAAACGCACAGTGCATGCCGTCGATAATGTCCAACGGAAAACCCGGCTTCAACGTCAAACATTGAGCTGACTCCGCCGATCTAAGTTTGCTGCTCAGCATCAGCGTGACGCTGGGTGGGCCACGTGGAAAGCGGCCAAAGTTTCCAGGCAAGCGGCCTCTTCGCCGGGCACCGGCGAGAGGTCCTTGACCCATCGTCTTTGCAGGGTGGTTTCCATAGTCGTGACCGGAGACGGCGCGAACGACTTGCTTGCATCAGCGATCGTTACGGCGCAGCCGCGAAGACGCCGTTTGGCGGCTTCGTCGCCGCGCTTGCGGCGATAGAGCGCGGCCCCCGCGCTTGCGGGGGAGATGCCCGACTGGCTTGCGTCGGCGTTTGCGCCGTGAGTTCGCAGGGTCGCGGGATCGCCACCCCGAACGCGGACGGATGCTGATGCCGATATTCTCCTATGAAGTTCCGAGCTACATGCTGCGCGGCCTGTTCCGCCCGGAGTTCGATGTCCTGGACGGGCTGCCGTTCTACACGCCCGCGCTGATTGGCCTGGCGGTTGCGTTGGCGGTGGCGACCGGATTGGTGTTGGCGAGGGCAAGAACGCGCGACCCGTCGCCTGGCATTCCGGGCGGCAGCCTGTCGCGGGAGGAGGCGCTGGGCCACCTGCGGCGGCTGAAGGCGGAGCTGAAGGGCCGCAAGGGCGAGGCTGCGGTGGCGGAGGTGCTGGCACGGGCCGGGTTGCCGGCGCTGCACGACGTGATCGTGCAGGACGATTGGGGGCTGACGCAGGTGGACCACCTGGTGCGTCTGCCGGACGGGATCGCAGTGCTGGAAACGAAGACGCATGGCGGAACGGTGACGGGGCACGTATGGTACCGGCATTGGGTGCAGGATTTCCGGGGCGGCCGGGTGCGGACGGCGTTTCAGAACCCTTTGTTGCAGAACGACCGGCATGTGCGTGCGGTGCGTCGAGTGGCGGGTGCTGGGGTTGCGGTGCATGGGCTGGTGGTGTCGGCGGGTGCGGCGCGTTTCTGCGGCGATCTGGAGCGTGCGGTGGTTCGGCTGGACGGCGTGCCGGCGCGGCTGCGTGAAGGGCCGATGATTGCCTGCGACACGCGGCGGCTGGATGCGGCATGGCGTCTGCTGACGGTGGCGGCTGGGCGGAGTGCGGAGCTGCGCTCTGCGCACCTCCGGCAGGTGCGGCAACGACGATCGTGTGTGGGCTGAGATGGCGGAGCGTCTGCTCCCGGCTGCCCTGCTGGAGTGGCGGCCTTGACTGACTTGCTTGCTTCCCGGCCTCGTCGTGGGTCAAGGCCGGAGATACTGTGTTGCAGGTCAAGCGGCGAAGGGGCATCCAGGAGGCGGGCTCTCATACCTCCCAGCCTTGCCTTGTTCAGAATTCTCCAATGACCGCTTGGGGTTGATTGCGGTCCTACGATGCTGCCCATCAAACCCTATCCTGGATCAGGATATAACTTTCGCTTTTACTGCCACCAACCCCCGTAGCCTCGATCGTCAGCACCGACTTGTCGTGAGCCTGCACGGAAAGCAGGAGGCACGACAACACCCGCCTGCCATCGAGTAGGACGGTGCACGCGCCGCATTGCCCATGGTTGCAGCCCTGCTTCGTGCCGGTCAGCGCAAGGGTCTCGCGCAGCGTGTCGAGCAACGTTGCGCGACTCTCCACCTCAAGCTCATGCGACGTGCCGTTTACCGTTAACAGGACGATCGAAGCGCTGCGCTTGGGACCCGATGCACGCATCAGGCGGTGGCCGCGAAGTCGAGGCCATGGCCGATGAATGTTTCCGGCGGTGGCGTGCCCCATTGATTGATCCAGCGGCCCTTGAGGTCCGGAGTGAAGGGCCACGTCCGGTGCTCCCACAGCTCGTCATTGTCGATGCGGTCCATATCGACCGAACCCTCGACGACGCAGCCATTCGGATCGACGTAGTAGGCGAACACGTTGCCGCCCGCGGCGTGGCGCCCCGGCCCCCACAGCAGCATCCGGTTGCGCACGACCAGGCTCTCGGCGACGGTGACCAAGTCCTCGATAGAGTGGAAGTCGAAGCCGTAGTGATGCAGGGCCAGCGGTCCGGCGAAGACGGCAAGCGTATGATGATAGCCATCCCATGCCCGGAACCAGGCGAACTCTCCGCCGGACGTCTGGTCCGACAGCCGCATGTTCAATGTCTGCGTCATGAACTCGGTCACGGCGCGGGTGTCCGGCGCCCTAAGATTTACGTGGTCGATACGCCTGGGACGGGCGCCCGGCCCAATATAGCGCTGCGTCTGATTGCGCAGGACCGGCGTATGCACCTCGAATATGGCCCCGAACGGTGCGACGAAGCGCACGGCCCGCTCGACATTTGGCCCGATCGGCCGATCATCGATGACGTGCAGCCCGTCCGAACGCACCCGGCGCATCACTTCATCGACGGCTGCGGCGTCCATTGCCTCTAAACCGATTGCCAACACCTCCGCGCGCTCGCCGAGATGCAGCGAGACTTCGTGATGCCGCTGCCCCGACGACAGGTAACACGTGCCGTCATCCTGGTCGGTGATCCGCAGGCCAACGATTTCGACCAGGTCGCGGGCGGCACGCTGCGGGTCCGGCGTCGCCGTGGCGACGTGGCCCATTTGCCGTATCAGGTGATCCATGAGGTCTGTCCTTTGCTTTGAAGTGCCTTCTTGAACGAGGGCCTATGATCGCTCGTCGACCACCGGGTTGCTGAGAAGCCCGATCCCATCAGCCTCGACCGTGACGACATCGCCGGGCTTCATCCAGAGCGGCGGCTTCCGGGCCAGGCCCACGCCAGCAGGCGTGCCCGTGACGAGCACGTCTCCCGGCTCAAGGGTGATCGACTCCGATATGATCGCGATCAGCTCGGCGATGCCGAAGATCATGTCATCAGCCAAGGTTTGCTGGACGACCTCGCCGTTGAGGCGCGTCGTCAGCTTGACACCTAGTACCTCTGCACAGTGGTTTTGACCGGTTGAGACCAGGTGAGCCAAGGGATCATTGGTCGGACACCAAGTGTGATCTTCTTGAGTTGTTTTTGCTGAATCCTCGTCCCAAGCACCGTTCTGCTTGTCAGCCGAGTTTACCCGACCTAGCCCGGTTGGGCGCCAACCGGTCAAAACCACTGTGCAGAGGTACTAGCAGCCCTGGAGGGAGTTCGTCGGCGGAAACGAGATCGGGGCCAAAGGCGCCCGTGTCGTCGAAGTTCTTCCCCACCGTCCACTGCGACGAGATCATCTGGAAGTCGCGTATCGATGCATCGTTGAACAATGAATAGCCGGCGACCAAGCCGAGCGCCTCCGAGCGCGTCACGTGCCGGCCAAACCGGCCGATGATCACCGCAATCTCGCCCTCAAAGTCGAGCTGTTCGGACGATCGCGGGCGGACGATTGGCTGGCCATGCCCGATTAGGCTCGTCGAGAAACGCGCGAACAACGCCGGATACGTCGGCAGTGCGAATCCGCTCTCCGCAGCGTGGTCCCGGTAGTTGAGCCCTGCGCAGATGACCTTGCCAGGCCGCGGCACGAGCGGAAGATATCTCGCGCTGCGTGCGGCGACGTGGCTGCGCGAGTCAGCCCGGGACACCGCGCTGTTGATGGCGTCGTGCAGGCCGAGCAAGGGGATGATGTCGCGAGGCAGTTCGGGGGCGGCAATCGAGAGATCGATCAGCGCGTCGCTCGCGTGAGCGACCACGAACGGGCCACGCGCGTCCGCCATCATCGATAAACGCATGATTTACAGTCCTTGTCTGTGAAGCTGAGGCTGAATTATCGGTCTAGCCCGGCAAGCTAGGGACATTGGTGATCAATCCACATTGCACCGCTCCGGAGCAGCGCATCGAGGGCCGGGCCGCTACGGCCTGGCAGATCGGAAGCGACCGTCATCCCCGCTAGCGACTGGGCATACGCCAAATGGCGGTAGCCCTCCGGGAAGCTGTTCAGCCGATCCAGGTCAAAATCGAGGGCGCCGCCGGGTCGAACCGGTATGACCCGGTCGCGCTCATAGATGCACCGCCGGCGCCAGAAGCCCCAAACGCCTAGGCGCCGTTCGAGGAGATCGTGGAACCGGCCCGAGCACTCGATGTCTACTTCGGCCCCGTGAAGGTCTACCCGCAGTGTGATCGTCATCTTGGTTTGCGCGATGGCGCGTTCACCGGCCACGTCGATCGAGCTGCCGCCGAGTGCGTGGCTGACCCTCGAACCCGCTGCCGAGGCAGCCTGGCTCCGCTCGATGAAGGCTGTCGCGGGGCCATCAAACCACGTCGCGGTCATCATGGCGCCAGGATGCCAGACGGTCGCAAACCGGTCCCATTCGCCAGTGTCACGCCAGATCACCCATCGTTCGATAAGCGATCGGATTGCTGGCTCGTCCGGGTGATACATCTCCAACCCCTCAAGCCTAACCAGTCGCGCGCGATATGTGCAGTTCGGATAAAGGGCCGGTGCCCGAAATCTCTGTGGCAAAACCTTTGTCGATGATGATCTGCATCGTTATCAATAGATGCGAGGTCATCAGGGAGGCCACGAGATCATCGCTGCGCGCCAGGGTCGCCTTCATGATCTGCGCGTGCTCCGCCAACCCGTCGCGCTCGATGTCGGCCGGCGGTGAGGAAAGCTGCCGATAGCGCTCGCTTTGCCGGAATAGGTTGTCGCGCAGGACCAACAGCCAAGGGCTTCCGCAGCAGCTGACCAGGGCCAAGTGGAAAGCCGAATGAGCGACCGCCCATTCGGGGTTCAGCTGCACCGGGTCCGAGGCGCTTCGCTCGGGTAGTTTGGACATGATGTGGAAGGCGGCCACGATCGAGGCCTCCCAGACCCGGTCGCCGGCGCTGATCGCACGACTGAGGCACATCGTCTCGACCTCTATCCTGACCGCCGTGATATCGCGCAACTCCACCGCTGATATGGGCGATACCCGGAAACCTCGGTGCGGCTCGGCGACGACGAGGCTCTCGGCAGTGAGCCGCGAAAGCGCCTCCCGCACCGCGCCGGAGCTCACACCGAGGCGAAGGGTAAGTTCGGCGATGTTGATCTGCGCGCCCGGCCGCAGTTTCGAGGCCAGCACCTCGCCACGAAGGTGCTGATAGACCTCGTAAGTCGTGCTTGAACCGGCCTGGTTTTGCCTCGCGGTCATTCTGCCGCCTCAGGCTTGACACTGGGGGCCACGTCGATGAGATGCTCGATGCCAAGGCGTCGGAACGACTCGCGTTGCAGTTTGTCATGCAACGCGTTCAGGACGTCGAGGCCGCGCCGCTGCGGATCAACGACCACGCGGCGCGGTCGCAAGCCGACCGGCGTGCAAACGACGTCGCGGATCGCTTCGCTTACCTCGGCGACGTCCGTCCGAACTCCGGGCGCATGCATCCCCCGCAGGCGATCAGGCAATTCCGCCGGTAGGTGGGAGATCAAGCCATACTGCGCGGTGACGGAAGGATCGGCCGCCTGCGCCGCGTGCGAAAAGAGGTTGGTGCCCGTCGGATAGGCCCCCGGCACGATGGTCGTGCTCTCGATCCCGTAGGGGCTGTTCTCGTAATGCATCGTCTCGGCGAGCACGTCGCCGGCGGCCTTGCTGGCGGCATAGGGGCCGATGAAAGGGTCCACCATCCGTGCGGTCGAGCTGCTGGTGTAGACGACTAGGCCGCGTCGCCGGGCGCGCATTGCGGGAAGGAACGCGCGGTTCATGCGGACCCATGAGATGGCATTGGTGTTGTACAGCTCCAGCAGCTGCTCGGCGCGGAAGGCCTCCGTCACCCCGACCACCAGGATCGCAGCGTTGTTGACGATGACGTCGACCCTGCCTTGTTCGGCCAAGACCAGATCGGCGGCGGACCGGCAGCTCGCCTCGTGCACCACGTTGAGCTCGATCGGGTGGATAGCCACCCCTTCCTGCTTCCGCATCGCATGGAGGGCCTCTACGTCATCCCGGTTCTCGACAGCCATTTCCCGCAGGCCCGCATAGACGATGTGGCCCGCACGGGCGAGGAGCTCCGCCGCGAGCCGTCCGATGCCGGTGGCCGCCCCCGTGATGACGACGACTTGTTGGTTCATGAGCAGTGCTCCGGTGCAGGGCAAAGTACGGGGTTGGCGTCGCCGCCGAGGAAGGCCATACGGACGCGCGGATCGGCGGCGATGGCGGCGGCGGCGCCCGTAAACGCGATCTGGCCCAGTTCGATGACATAAGCGCGCTGCGCGACGGCCAGGGCGCGGCCGACGCTCTGCTCGATCAACAGGATCGCGGTGCCGCTGGCATGGATGGCGGCGATCGTTGCGAAAACCTCGTCGGTGATCTTCGGCGACAAGCCGAGCGATGGCTCGTCGATCAGCAACAGGCGCGGTCGTGCCATGAGCGCTCGGCCGATGGCGACCATCTGCTGCTGACCGCCCGAAAGGGTGCCCGCGACCTGCCGGCGGCGGGCGCCAAGAACCGGGAACATCGCGTAGACCTCCGCCAGGCTGTCGGCCATGGACTTGCGGGCGAGCCGGCGATAGGCGCCGATCTCCAGGTTTTCCTGGACCGTCATACCGGTAAAGAGCCGTCGGCCCTCCGGGATCAGCGCCACCCCCGCCTCGCACATCTCCTGCGGCCCGCGCCGGGTCATGTCGGCGCCGTCCAGGCGAATGGTGCCAGCGGCAACAGCAAGCACGCGGGCGACGGCGTTCACGAGAGTGGTCTTGCCGGCGCCGTTCGCGCCGACGACTGCGATCAGTTCCCCGGCTTCCACCCGCAGATCGATCCCTCCCAGCGCCTCGGCCTCGCCGTAAGCGACACGGAGGCCATTGATCTCAAGCATGGGCGGCGCCTAGATAGGCGGCGACAACGGCGGGATCCGCCATGACCTCGTGCGGGCGACCCAACGCGATCACCTTGCCCTCAGCAAGAACCGCCAGGCGGTCCGTCAGCGCCAGGACGGCGCGGATGTTGTGCTCGACGAAGATGATCGTCACCCCGCTACCGCGGATGCTGCGGATAAGCTCCATCGCTCCGTCGATTTCGATGGGTGTCATGCCCGCCAGCACCTCGTCCAGCAAGATGACGCGCGCACCTGCCGCCAGCGCCCGGGCAAGCTCGAGGAATTTCCGCTGATGCAGGTTGAGCTCAGTGGGGAACGACGCCGCGCGCGCACCGAGGCCGACCAGCCGCAAGCACCGCCGGGCCTCCTCGCCGCCAGCCCGCAGGCCGAGATGGCCGCGCCCGAACAGCGCCGCGAGCCGCACCGTGTCGATGGCCGGAAGCCGTGCGAGCGGTTGTGGGATCTGGAATGTCCGCGCGATGCCAAGCCGTGCGATACGATGGCCCGTGCACCGGGCCAGGTCGTGCCCGGCAAACTGGATCTTTCCCGACTGCGGTTTATAGACCCCGCTGATCGCGTTGATCAGCGTCGACTTGCCTGAGCCATTCGGTCCGACCAGGCCCAGGATCTCGCCCGCCCGCACCTCGAGCGAGACGCCGTCCAGAGCCCGGACGCCGTTGAAGCTCAACACGACGTCATGACAGGATAGAATCGGCACGTCCGGGCCTGGCAGCCTGGCCGGGAATGCACCAGCCGGCAATAATGCCTCATGGCAGCTTGCGCCGACGGGACGCCCACGGCTGCGCTCAGGCCGGCGAACGATGCCCTGCGGCAGGAACAGCACCGCCCCGATCAGCGCCAGCCCGATGCCGGCCCGCGCCGCCAGCGCCGAGCTGCCGCTGACGAAGACGGCGTTCACGCCAGCGATCAGGATGGCGCCCACGGCCGGGCCTATCCATTGGCGCGGGCCGCCCAGCACGCCCATGAGCAGGACATAAAGCGGAACGGTGATCGAGAACGTCTCGCCGACGGTGACGTAACCGACAAACAACGCATTCACCCCGCCAGCCAGCCCGGCCAGGGCGGCGGAAAGCGCGAAGGCGACGATCTTGTAGCCGTAGGTCGGCACGCCGGCGGTCTCGGCCACGGCCTCCGCATCGCTGATGGCAAACAGGGCCAACCCGGCGCGAGAGCCCTGCACGAGTTTGGCGACCAGGATCGAGAGCGCCGCGACGACCGCCTGCGCGACGTAGAGCGTGTTCGAGGTGCTGCCCCAGATGTGCGGCAGACGCGTCTCGTCGACCGCCACGCCCGCGCCGCCGTCAAGCGCCGTGTTCAGCACCACGCTGGCCACGACGAAGGTGAGCGCGAGCGTGATCAGCGCGAACGTTTCCCCCCGCAACCGGCGAACCCGGAACACCACCGCGCCGAACCCTGCCGCGACGACGCCAGCGGCGAGTCCGCCACAAAGAACGCTGAGCCACACGGATTGGCCCTGCACCAGGTTGGCCGTTGCATAAGTGCCAGCGCCGAAAAATGCGCCGTGCCCGAACGAGAAATAGCCCGTGTTGCCGCTGAAGATTGCCCAGGAGGTGGAAAGGGCTACCCAAAGGAATATGAGGTAGAGCGTTGCGAGCCACGCCGAGGGGATCCCTAGCGCAGCCAACCCGATCGTGCCCGCCGCGGCGAGTGCGATGAGCGCGACGTCACGAACACCTGTCGGGAGGGCGAAGCTCACGTCCGCTCCGGCCATAGGACCAGGACCAGGATGAGGGTCATAAACGAAACGAGCGGGGCCAAGGTCGGCGACGTCAAGGCAGTCGTCGCGGCTTCGAGTTCACCGATCAACAGTCCAGCACCCAGCAGACCCAGCGGCCGGCCAAGGCCGCCGACGAGCACGGCGGCGAACACGACGCCGATGAACACGTAGACGTCGCCGGGAGAGATCGAGGCTGCAAGGGCGACGCACCCGCCGGCGACCGCGGCCAGCACCCCGCTGAGCGCTGCAATCGCGCCGGAGAACCGGGCGGTCCGGATGCCAAAGGCCGCGGCCATGGTCGGGTTGTCGACACTCGCCCGCAGCGCCTTGCCGGCGCGGGTGCCCGCAAGCACGGCGTGGATCGCGCAAGCCAGCATGACGGCCAGCAGAAGGGTCATCCCTTGCGCCACCGGAACATAGATCGGACCCAGTTTGACCGAGGCGAAGGCCAGTCCGCTTTCGAGGCGCACAGGATCGGCGGACCAGATGGCTTGGACCAGGGACTCGACCACCACAACCACGCCGAAGGTCAGCATGACGCTAGCAAATTCACCGACCTTGAAGCGCGAGATCACGATCTGCTGCAACACGGCGAGGCCCGCAAAGACCGGGCAAAGGGCTAGCAACACCAAAGCAGGATTGATCGCCTGCAAGCCAGCGAGTTGATAGAACAGATATGCCGCCAGTATCGTGAAAGCGAACTGCGTCAGGTTGATGACGCGCAGGAAGCGCCACGACAACGTCAGGCCCAGCCCTACTATCGTGTAGAGGCCCCCGGCGCAGGCGCCTGAAACCAATGATTGCCCCAGCAGGACCGTGTCCATCATCCGGCCTACTGTGAGATGGCCAGTGGTGGATGGCTGGGCCATATGATGCTCCAATGGCCATCGTGGAGCTGCTTGAGGCGCTGCAAGTCGTCGCCGTAGTTGCCGGCGCCAGTAAAGCTCAGGCGTCCGATGATCGTCTCGACCGCGTTGGCACGGAGCCAGGCCGCGATTTTTGTGTCGTCCAGGCTTGCGGTCGCGATGACCCCAGCCGTAAGGACCTGCCACGCCGCGAATGCTTCGCCGGCCTGTCCGTCCGGTTCAGCGTAGGCAAATCCAGCCGCCAGCGCCTTCCGTCGATACTCGGCCGCGAACGCAGCCGCCCCGGCAGCCTGGTTCAGGGGAGCGATGTCCTCGAACAGCGTCGGGACGATGGCGCCGTCGCTGCCTGGAGCTGCCTGCAGGGAACCGATCGAGGGATAAAGATAGAAGTGGTTGCGGGGCTTGGTCTCGATACGGGCGAGGCTCTCGAGCAGCAAGGCTCCATCATTGCCGAGCGCCCCGACCCAAAGTAGGTCGGCGTCGGCCGAACGGACCCTGGCCGCGATGGGGCCGAAATCTCTCGTCCCTGCTTCATAGTCAAGGGCGAGAGGGACCGCGATCCCCCGCGCGGCGGCGGCCGCCTGCATCCCACGCGCGATGAACAGCGCGGACGGGAACTTGCTGCTCAGGACCGTCACCGAACGTGGCATAGCACCGGCAGCCGCGAGGGCATCCAGCAGGGCGGCCGGGCCGGTGACCTCGGGATGTTGGCCAAGCGCATAGGTGGGGAATTGCCGCTCATACGTCGCCAAGGCCGGGATCCCGAACGAGTCGTGCACCAGAACCTTCCCGTAGCGCGCGGCGATCGTCATGGCCGAGAGGATCGCGCTTGTCGCATATGGGCCGATCAACAGGTCAACGTTGTCGGATGATATCAGCCGTTCGTAAAGCGTCCGCGCGATTTCCGGCTTGGATTGGTCGTCGAGGAGAATCCACTCGACCGGCCGGCCAAGCAGCCCCCCGCGCGCGTTGATCTGGTTGACGAATATCTCGCCGGCAATCCGATGGGCTGCGGCGCTGGCTGCGAGCGGACCGGTCAGCGACAGCGTGCCGCCCACACGGATCGCCCCTGCAGTTTGGGCCAACGCTCCCCTCGCACAGAGTGCCGAAGCCATCGTCAAGCCACCGATCACGTCGCGGCGGCCTATGCCAGCGTCGAGGCGGCTCGTTCTCTTGGACACCGGTCGTCTCCCTACATTCGAGCGCTTATAATGTATTATGCAAAGGTCGCAGCTACCGCTATCAAATGCCTCTGGCACCAGCAAACGTCTGCGCCTGCGCGATGCGTCGTTCGAACGCCTGACGCGGCGCTCGAACGGCCTTGCCGGGCAGTACCGGGCTTACGGTTTGTAAGCCTGGTTGACCGCAAAGCCGCTGCACCGTCCGTGTTCAAGCGTCATGCGTCGCGGACCCCAGCACTCCGCAATGCGCCCCTGATATAATCGTAATCATGCAATGAGAGTTGGAAGGTATCGAACTTCACCGACATCCGCGAAATCTTTCCGTCCGTGACGTCAAGTGCAGTGCAGCCGGTGAGGCCGTTCCGGTTAATTCCGGTGTGGCTGAATGGGCCTCCTGCTTTCCATTCGAAACCGCCCCCCGAAGTGCCGCCGACGACATGGACCAGTTTTGACCCACGACAATCCGGCAGGAGGTTAAGGCCCGCCTGGAACAGGCGAGCGATAATCGCTCGCCCCTTGATTTGGATCGTTCTATCAAAATTGCCGTAGAGCACCGGACCTTGATGGATGAGCGGATTGACGTAGGTGGCGTCCTCGGTGAAGAACTCCAGCACGTCCCTCGTACTTCCGAGAGTAAGCGCTTCGTGCAAACTCGACGCCAAGTGAAGCATCTCGCGCGAGGCTGAGGGCCGCCCGGTCACCCCGGTTGCCAGGCTGACCTGGCCGGGAGGCGCCGGCGTCGTCGAAGAAAGCGGCACCCCGCCTGCATGGATCGTGTCCAGCGGCAAAGCCACCCCAGCCGTCACAGCCGGTCCCACTATGTCGGAATTGCCGAGCTCACGCGTATCCCAGTAATCGGTGTCACGCGCCACCAAGCCGTTATCGAAGTCGAACACTGTTTGGATGGTGATGCCGTTGGAAGAATAGAAAGTATTCTTCAGATCGACGTACTCGGCCACCGCTCCATACCTCAGGTCTCCGGTCGCATGGAAGACCTTCGAGAAGCGTCCAGGACCGAGCTTTGCAAGCGCCGTCGAGAGGAAGAACGTGAAGTCAGCCGCGATCTGGGTGTAGCCACTGAAGTTGATGTTCAAGGTAGCGTCTTGGTAGAGATCGGAAGTTGACTGGGCAAAATGGGCATTGAAGGCTCACCATCCATCAGTTTAGCAGACACTCCCAGAGTTTTGGCAGGGGCAGGGCTTGGAGTATGAGCCTGGCAGCTTTGCGCAGTCCTCGGGTGAACCAGGAGAGCTTGCTCCTGACGAGCTTTCTTGGTTGCCGTTCCGATCTTTTTTTTC
>JAABUQ010002970.1_pt1 | contig 32204 bp, 32 predicted proteins | sample 5560001 | NCBI WGS metagenome assembly JAABUQ01 (sample SAMN10711888, study PRJNA513371) | rock metagenome | isolation source: Antarctica rocks | place: Antarctica: Victoria Land, Finger Mt nord | collected 2015-12-18 | reverse complement strand
GCGCTCCGCGGTGTCCTCGTGCACGCGCCCGGTCTCGGCGATGTAGAGCAGGCTCTCGTCGGGCGAGAAGCACAGCCCGTTCGGGCAGTCGAACTCGTCGCAGACGACGTCCAGCTTGCCGGTGCGCGGATCGAGCCGGTAGACGTGGCAGGGCAGCTCCTCGTCCGCGCGCTCGCCCTCGTAGTCCATCGCGATGCCGTAATGCGGATCGGTGAACCAGATCGAGCCGTCCGACTTGACCACGACGTCGTTCGGCGAGTTCAGCCGCTGGCCCTCGTGGCGGTCCGCCAGCACGGTGACGCGGCCGTCATGCTCGGTGCGCACCACGGCGCGCGCGCCGTGCAGGCAGGAGATCAGCCTGCCCTCCTGGTCGCGCGTATGGCCGTTGGCGAACTGGCTCGGCTGGCGATAGACCGAGACCCCGACGCCCTCGGTCCAGCGCAGGATGCGGTTGTTGGGGATGTCGCTGAACAGCAGGCAGCCGGCATCGCCGAACCAGACCGGACCCTCGGTCCAGCGGCAGCCCTCGGCGATGCGCTCCAGGCCGGCGTTGAACAGGATGTAGCGCTTGAAGCGCTTGTCGAAGACCTCGAACACGTCCATCGCCTATTTCCCCCAGATCCGCGCGTAGACGTCGCGGTAGCCGTTGTCCGGGTCGTAGTTATCGTGCTTGCCGCCGTCCAGCTCGACGTTCTTGGCCACCACGAGATGGACCGGTGCCACGTAGCCGGAGTCCTTCTGTCCCGCGAAGTCGCGGTTGAGCTCGTCGATCACCTGCCAGCCATGCAGCAGCAGCGGTTCCGGCACGGTGGCCGCCTGGTACTGCCCGGAGCGGATCCGCTCGTAGGCGGAGTTGCTGCCGTCGCCGGCGCTGATGTTCGCCGGCGGCCCGGCCGCATCGCGGCCGGCCGAGATCAGGGGCGGCCCGATAAAATCGAAATACAGGTCGTTGATGGCGAGCGCGTAGGTCCACTTGGTGCCGTAGCGCTGCAGCAGCGAGGTGGTGAGCTGCGACATGCGGGTGGAGGTCTCGGCCAGCGGCGTGTCCTCGAACGACAGCACCGTGCAGCCCGGGCAGGTCTGCATCTCGTCGCGCATCATCTTGGCCTTCGACAGCGCCACGGCATAGGCGCTGTCGGTGAAGATGATGACGCCGGCATGGCCGTTGCTCAGGGCGATGGCGTAGTCGGCGGCCACCTTGGCGACCTTGGCGCTGTCGCTGGTGATGTTGGAGACGATCTGGTAGTCGGGCATCGGTCCCGGCTTGGCCGCGCCGTGCCAGGCGGCCACCTTGATGCCCTGGCTCACCGCCTGCTTGATGATCGTGGCGTTCTGCACGACGTCGAAGCCGCCGATGACGATGCCGTCCGGTTTCAGGGCGATCGCCTGGCTGAACGCCGACTGGATGCCGGAGATGCTGCCCTGTCCGTCGAGCACCCTCAGGGTCCAGCCGATCTTCTTTACGGCCTCCTTGACCCCGTCGGCATTGCCCTGGATGCCGCCGTTGCGCATGTCGCCGGCGACGTAGACCACGGTCTTGCCGGCCACCGCCTTCGGCCCGGTGCTGGGCCCGTCCCAGGACGAGGAGGGCGCGGTGGCCGCCGCGACCACCGCCCTAGCGTTCGCGACGCCGTCCTGCGCCCGTGCTGCGCCCGATCCGGCGAGCAGTGCCGAGAAGCACAGCACGGCTGGAGCGGCGGTTCCGACTGATCGTCTGCCGACACGATGCAAGTTCATGCGATCTCCCGATATGATGGCCCGTCTTGCGCGGTGCCGGTTGAAGCTATTCGGCACCGGTCGCCGCGACGCGCGGCTCTGCCGCCGCCGGTCGCCCCGCGCGCAGCTGCACCCGACGCCGGCCGGTCCAGCCGGCGAGGCCGATCGCGATCAGCAGGGTGGCGCCGTTGAAGGCGGGCTCGACCCAGAAGGCGCCGCCAAGCTGCTCGATGCCGGAGATGCCGATTGCCAGGATCACCACCCCGACGATGGTGCCCCAGACGTTGACGCGGCCCGGGTTGATCGTCGTCGAGCCCAGGAAGGCGCCGACCAGGGCGGGCAGCAGGAATTCCAGCCCGACGCTGGCCTGGCCGACACGCAGCCGCGCCGCCAGCACCACGCCGGCCATGGCGGTGATCAGGCCGGAGGTCATGAAGGCGAGCATGACGTAGCGGCGCGTGGGGATGCCGTTCAGCTCGGCGGCGCGCGGGTTGGCGCCGATCGCGTAGAGGTAGCGGCCGAGCGGGGTGTAGACCGACCCCACCCAGAGCAGCAGCGCCAGCCCGATCACGTAGAAGGCGGGCACCGGCACCCCGAGCAGGCTCGCCGTGTCGAGCCGGAAGAACGCGGGCGACAGCCTGCCGATCACCTGGCGTCCGCCGGTCCACCACAGCGCCAGCGCGTAGGTGACGGTGCCGGTGCCGAGGGTCGCGATGAAGCTGTCGATCTGCGCCACCTCGACCAGAAGGCCGTTGAGCAGCCCGAACACGACGCCGAGTGCCAGCACGGCCAGCACGGCGAGCGGCCAGGGCACCCCCGCGATCTGCAGCGAGATCGCGAGGATGTGCCACAGCACCACTCCGTAGCCGACGGTGAGGTCGATCTTGCCGGTCATCATCGGCACCGTCGCGGCGAGCGACAGCATCGCCACCACCGCCTTGTCGCTCAGCATGGAGCGGAAATTCAGCCAGGTCGGGAAGGTGTCGGGCAGCACCAGCGAGAACAGCAGCGCGAGCAGCACGGTCAGCACCACCAGCCCGTACACCGGCAGCACGCCCAGGATGCGCTGGCCGACCGGCAGCCCCGCCAGCGCGCCGGGAGCCGGCTCCAGCGCGGTCGATTTCAGCATGTTGCTCATGGCCGGGCTCCTTCGCGCAGCTTGGCGGTGGCCTCGCCGCCGGCGGAGGCGGCCTGCAGCAGGGCGCCCACGGACAGTTCGTCGCGCCCGATCTCGGCGGTGACGCGGCCCTGGCTGAACACCAGCGCACGGTGGCAGATGGCGGCGACCTCCTCGAAGTCGGTGGCGACCACGATGATCGCGAGCCCACCCCGCAGCGCCGTGCGAAGCAGGGCGTAGATCTCCGCCTTGGCGCCGACATCGACGCCCGCGGTGGGTTCCTCCAGGATCAGCAGCCTGGTCGCGATGCCGATCCAGCGCGCCAGCACCACCTTCTGCTGGTTGCCACCGGACAGCGTCTCGACCGGCCGGCGCGGATCGTTCGGCCGCAGGCTCATGCGCGCGCCGGCGACCACGCAGTCGGCACTCTCGCGGGCCAGCGAGCGCGGCGTGAGCAGCGCGTGGCCGTGCGCGCCCGGGTTGAGGAACAGGTTCTCGCGCACGCTGAGCGCCATGCCGAGGCTCTCGGCGACCCGGTCGGCGGCGACCAGCCCCACGCCGGCACGCATCGCCATCGCCGGGGAGAGCGGCCGGTATGGTTGCCCGTCGAGCCGCATGCTGCCGGCCTCGACCGTGCGGCAGCCGAACAGCGCCCGCCCGATGGCGTCCTGGCCGGCGCCGCGTAGCCCCACCAGCCCTACCATCTCGCCCTGGCGCAGCGTCAGCTCGACCGGGCCGGCATCGCCCGCGACCAGCCCGTCCAGCGTGAGGCACGTCGTGGAGGCGTAGGCGCCGGGCTGCACGAACACCTGTTCCGGCGGTCGGCCGACGATCATGGTGACCAGGTCGGCTGGGCTCGTGTCGCCGGTGCGCTTGCGCCCGACCAGGCGGCCGTCGCGCAGCACCGCGACCTCGTCGGCGACCTGGAACACCTCGTCGAGCCGGTGCGATACGTAGATCATGCCGATGCCGGTGCGCCTGAGGTCGCGCAGCACCCCGAGCAGGCGCTCGACCTCGTCGGCGGGCAGGCTGGCGGTGGGCTCGTCCAGCACCAGCACCTCGGCGCGTGCGGCGAGCGCGCGGCCGATCGCCACCAGCGAACGCTCGGTGCGGGTGAGGTGCATGATGCGCGCGTCGGGATCGATGTCGGCACTCATCGTGCGCAGCACGCCGAGCGCGTGCCGGCGCGACTCCGGCCAGGAGATCAGCCCGAAGCGGCGACGGTATCCGACCCCGAGGGCGACGTTCTCGGCGACCGTCATCCAGTCGATCAGGCCGAGGTCCTGGTGGATGAAGGCGACCTTCTGGGCGGCACCGCGACGCGCCTGCAGGTGCCAGTAGGGTTCGCCGCGGAACAGGATGCGGCCGGAGTCGGGCGTATGGATGCCGGCCAGCATCTTGATCAGGGTGGACTTGCCGGCGCCGTTCTCGCCCAGCAGGGCCAGGATCTCGCCCTCGTGCAGCGTCAGCGAGACGCCGTCGACGGCCAGCGTGCCGCCGAAGCGCTTGCTGACATCCTCGAAGGCCAGCAACGGGGGGCGGGCAGCGGCGTCCACCGTTCTAGCCGATATCCAGATGGACCTTGACGGCGCGCTGCCTGTCGCCGGCGAGCGCGAACGCCGCGTCGGCGTCGCACAGCGGGAAGCTGCCCGACAGGATGGGTGCGACGTCGATGCGCCCGGAGGCCAGCGCCTCCACCGCGCTGCCGAACTCCTCGTGGAACCGGAACGAGCCCACCAAGTCGATCTCGCGCGCCATCAGCAGGTTCACCGGCAGCGGCACCGCGCCCGGCGGCAGCATACCGAGCTGGACGATGCGGCCGCCCGGGCGCATCAGCGCCGGCATGCCGACCACCGACGCGGCACTGCCCGTGGCCTCCAGCGCCACCTCGAAGCCGCCGCGCGACGCGGCCAACTGGGCGAGCCGTTCCGGCTCGGCGCGCACGTCGACGGCGTCCGCGGCGCCCATGCTGCGGGCGATGCGCAGCGGCGCCTCGAACAGGTCGGTGACAGTGACCGACGCGGCGCCCGCATGCAGGGCGGCCGCGAGGCAGAGCAGGCCGATCGGCCCGGCGCCGGCGACCAGCACGTGCCGGCCCGGCAGCCTGCCCGCGCGCCGGACGCCGTGCAGCGCGACGGCGAGCGGTTCGGCGCAGGCGGCGACGCGGAACGCCATCGCGTCGGGCACCGGCACGCACTGGTCGGCGCGCACCGCTACGGTCTGGCTGAACGCGCCCTGCACGTGCGGCATCAGCGCGGCACTGCCCAGGAAGCGCATGCTGCGGCACAGGTTGGCGCGGCCAGCGCGGCAGAAGCCGCAATGCAGGCAGGGGCGGCTCGGGTTGATCGCGACCCGGGCGCCGACGGTGACGCCGTCGGGTGCCGGCCAGTCCGGATCCGGCGCCAGCTCCACCACGGTGCCGGATACCTCGTGGCCGAGCGTCAGGGGCTCGCGCACGCGGAAATCGCCGACGCCGCCCTTGTTGAGGTAGGACAGGTCCGACCCGCAGATGCCGCCGCAGGCGACGCGCACCAGCGCCTCGCCCGGCTTCGGTGCGGGGTCCGGGCACTCCTCGACGCGGAGGTCGTGCGCTCCGTGCAGCCTGGCTGCCAGCATGGGTTCCTCCTGCCACCGCCCGTTCTTGCTGCCGGGCTCTTGCAATGTGACCGTGCACATAGCTATGCCACCCTCCCCGGGCAGGCGAAAGCCCTTTCGTCGCGGTCCGGCCCGATACGGGGATGCTTCAGCATGGCCTCCAACCTGTTCGACCTGACCGGCCGGCTCGCCCTGGTGACCGGTTCGAGCCAGGGCATCGGCCTCGCCATCGCCCACGGGCTGGCGGCGGCGGGCGCGCGCGTGGTGCTGAACGGCCGCGACGCCGGCAGGCTGGCGGCGGCGGCGGCCTCGTTCGGCGAAGCGGCGCATCCAGTCGCGGACGGCCTCGGCGTGTTCGACGTGACCGATCCGGACGTGGTGGAGGCGGGCGTCGCACGCATCGAGCGCGAGGCGGGCGCGATCGACATCCTGGTCAACAATGCCGGCATCCAGCGACGCATGCCGCTCGCGGAGTTCCCGGTGGAGACCTGGCGCGAGGTGATGCGCATCAACCTCGACAGCGTGTTCTTCGTGGGCCAGGCGGTGGCGCGTCGGATGATCCCGCGCGGCCATGGCAAGATCATCAACATCGCCAGCCTGCAGAGCGAGGTCGGGCGTCCGACGATCGCGCCCTACACCGCCTCGAAGGGTGCGGTGAAGATGCTGACCCGCGGCATGTGTGCCGACTGGGCGAAGCATGGGCTGCAGATCAACGCGATCGGGCCGGGCTACTTCGAGACCGAGCTGAACCGGCCGCTGCGCGAGGACCCGGCCTTCGACGCCTGGCTGCGCGCGCGCACGCCGGCGGGGCGCTGGGGCCGCGTCGAGGAACTGCACGGCGCCGCGGTGTTCCTGGCCTCGCGCGCGTCGGATTTCATCAACGGCCAGGTTATCTACGTGGATGGCGGCGTGCTGTCGGTGCTCTGATACCGATTGCCGCCCGCGAGGAAGGAAGACCAACATATGACCATCAAGCTGCTGCAACTCGGCTCGCTGCTGCCCTCGACCCAGGCGGTGCTGGATACCCGCTACACGGTGCATCGCTGGCCCGAGCCGCCGTTGCAGCAGGCGTGGCTGCAGGAGCACGCGGCGGACGTGCGCGCGGTGGTCACCACCGGCCACCTGGGCCTCGATCCGGCACTCGGCGCCCGGCTTCCGAGCCTCGGCATCGTGGCCATCAACGGCGTCGGCTACGACAAGGTGGACCTCGACACGATGCGGCACGCCGGCGTGCGGGTGACCAACACGCCCGACGTGCTCACCGACGACGTCGCCGACCTCGCGATCGCGCTGATGCTCAACGTCATGCGCGCCTTGCCGGCAGCGGAGCGCCACGTGCGCGAGGGGCTCTGGCCGGGCGCGCAGCCGGCGCTGGCGCGGCGGGCGTCAGGGCTGTGCTACGGCATCGTCGGCCTGGGCCGGATCGGGCGCGCCATCGCCGCACGCCTGGCCGGCTTCGGCGGCAGCATCGCCTACACCAACCCGAGCCCGAAGCAGGCCGACTACGCCTATCATCCCGACGCGCGCGCGCTCGCGGCGGTGTCGGACGTGCTGTTCATCGCCACCGCCGCCTCCGCACAGACCAGGGGGTTGATCGACCGGGCAGTGCTCGAAGCGCTCGGCCCGACCGGGGTGCTGGTCAACGTCGCGCGCGGCTCCATCATCGACGAGCCGGCGCTGGTGGCGGCCCTGGTCGAGCACCGTCTCGGCGGCGCCGGGCTCGACGTGTTCGACGACGAGCCGAACGTGCCGGAGGCGCTGTTCAGCCTGCCGCACGTGGCCCTCGCGCCGCATGTCGGCAGCGCCACCGCCGAAACCCGCGAGGCGATGGGCAACCTCATGCTCGACAACCTGGAGGCGTTCTTCGCCGGCCGGCCGCTGCCGACCGCCGTGGTGTAGGGGGTTCAGGACGGGTCCGTGGCTGCCGGATCGCGCGCCAGCGCGGACGTCACCTCCGCGGCGTCGAGAGCGTCGTCGAAGCCGCGCCGAAGCAGGAGCGCCCATCGCCTGGTCCAGCTCTCGGTTCGACGCTGCATCGCGACCTCGTCCGTCCCGGCCGCGAGCAGGATCCGCACGCTCAATCCGCCGCGCTGGGTGGCACGTACGTAGTACGACGCCGCGAAGCGTGCCGGCAGCAGCACGCCGAGCGTATCGAGCCGGTCGAGCGAGCGCTTCAGGATGGGGTTGCGGCTCTCCGCGTCGCGCAGCCGCGCGGTGACCAGGCGGGTGACGCTCCAGCAATCCTGCGCCGCATGGTCCGGGTGGGGCGCGGGCGCCACGCCCTGCATGACAGGATCGGTCCCGTCGACGCACTGCCTGGCGGGTTGCGCGAGCAGGGCCGCCGGCTCGACCGCGGGCGTGCCGGTGGCGACCACAATTCCAGTCAGCCGCCCCGATCGCAGGCGTGCCAGCGCCATGGCCTGCACCGCGAGCGGACCGCCGGCACGAAGCAGCGCCACTTCGACCCATTCTCCTGCCGGCAGCGGAAGCTGTCTTCCGGCGAAGGGAACCAGTATGCTCCGCCCGCCATGCAGCAGCGGCAGGTCGATGGTGCCGTAATCGAGCGGGACCGGGTCGGGCGGCACCTTGTACTGTGGCTGGGTACTGTGGCTGGCGGTCGCTTGCCACGCCCCGAGGCGCGCCAGGTGCGGCGGAAACATCGCCGCCAGCGCGGTGCCGGCCAGTGCGACGAGCAGGCACATGCGCCAGGCCGGCGCCCTACGCCAAAGCCGTCCGACAGCCGACATGAGGATCGTGACCTAGACAGCCCGCGCTTCGGGATCCACCGCGCGGAGGTCGGCGATCCGGGTGACGATGCCCTCCGCGGTCCGCTCCAGCCGCACCCGCCGCGCGCCCTGCTGCCGCGCCTCGATCAGCCCATCGCTGACCATCTCCTCGATCGAGCGCACCAGGTCGCGTGCGCTGGCACCCTGTCCGAGCCGGTCCTGCTTCTGCATCACCTCGAACAGCAGGCCCGCATCGATGCCGCCCGGCGCGATCTCGAGGCCGTACTGGGCGATCATCGCCTCGATCTCCAGGGCGGCGACGCGGGCGATATCGAGGCCTTCGAGCTTGCGGAAGACGAAGATGCGGTCGATCCGGTTGAGCACCTCCGGGGCGAAGCCGGCCAGCTTCAGCGCCTCGACCGAGGCTGCGCGCATCGCCTCGGGATCGTGGCCGAGGCGGCCCTCGATGTCGCTCAGCGCGTCGGTCGCGATGTTCGAGGTCAGCATGAAGATCGCCCGCGTGGTCGAGACGGCCTGCCCGTTCGAGGCCTCGGTCACGTGCCCGTCGTTCCAGGCGGTGAGGAACTTCTTGAACACGTCCGGATGCGCCTTCTCGATCTCGTCGAGCAGCACCACGGAGTCCGGCGTCTCCTTGAGGCCGCCGGTGAGCTTGCCGTAGCTGTCCGAGCCGACATAGCCCTTCGGCGAGCCGAACAGCTGGGTCGCGGCGTGCGGCGAGCTCATCTGCGTCATGTCGAACTGCAGCAGCTTGCGCCCGAGTGCCGACGCCAGGCGCTTGCTCAGGTAGGTCTTGCCGGTTCCGGGCGGACCCGCCAGCAGGAAGATCCCGACCGGCTTGCCGCGCACCTGCAGCGCGAGGCGTCGGCGCAGCTGGCCGGTGATGTCGTCGCAGACCTGGTCCTGGCCGATCACCTGGTCGCGCAGGGTCTGCGACAGGGCCTGGGCGTCGATGAAGGTCGCGCGCTCCTGCTGCGAAAGCAGCTGCTCCAGCGCCGCGCGGTTGGTCAGCCGGGCCAGAATATCCATCATCCATCCCCGCGGCTTGCCGCCAGGCTTGCCCCGGCGCGTGCGCGCGCCCAGGTCGCGCCCGACCGGGCCAGCCCGCCATTCATACGCGACCGACGCCAGCACCAGCGCCCAGGCGCCGCCGCCCGCGAGACTATAGAGCCAGCCGAGCCGTGTCAGCCACGACAGCGCCCCGGCCACCGACAGGTGCAGCGATAGGGCGATCTGGACCGTCGCCAGGGTCAGGAACGCCAGCATCATCAGCGGCATCAGCCGCGTGGCGGCGGGCAGCAGCCCCTTCATTGCGCCACCACCCCGACTTCCAGCAGCTGCCCGGCGGCGAGCGTGGGCAGCGTCACCGGACCGGTCAGGGTGATCGCGCCGATGCCGACGCCGCCCGGCCGCGCATCGAGCGGGCGGAAGCGCACCGTCCCCACCTGCGCCATCGGGATGGTCAGCACGACCGGCTGTGCCGTCAGCTGCACCAGGCGGGTCAGGCCATCCGCCTCCACCTGCACCATGGCACCGGAGCCGCCGTCGCTCTCGAACAGCGGCATGCGCACCAGCCGCGCCCGCCGTCGGCCGACCGCCTGACGCAGTGCGGCCTCGTCGCCGGCCGGCAGCATCATCGCCAGCACCGCCTCGTTGCTGGCGGCAGCCGGTATCAGGCCCAGCTCCAGCAGGCCCTGCACCCGGTGATCAGAAGGTGCCGCTGCCTGGCCGGGTGCGGCGAGCCCGGGCACCAAGCCGGCGATGCTGTCCGAGAACCTGACCCAGGCGCCCGCGGCGACCAGCATCGTCAGCGCCACGACGTAGAACGTGCGCCACCCGCTCGCTTCCGCGGCCTGGGGCAGGCTCTGTTCCACGAAGTCGGGCGGCATCCTCTGCATCCGCCGATCAGATCAGGCCAGCCTCCATCATGCAACGGCGGACCCGCAGAGCGGTCGTTCAGTAGGGCGAGTCGGGATGGTAGAACTCCGCCGCGTTGGCCTTGGTGATCAGCGGCGACTGGATGATGAAGCGCCCGCGCACCGGCACGCCGCCCACGAACTTCAGCGCGGTGAGCTCGATCGCGGTGCCGATCATGCCGGGGTCGTAGCCGACGTCGATCGGCACCAGCGCGTCGCCGCTCATCACCTGCTTGATCGTCTGCTTCATGCCGGCACCGCCCACGACCCACATCTGGTCCTGGCGCTTGGCCTGCTTGATCGCCTCGATGGCGCCGATCGCGATGTCGTCGTCCTGCGCCCAGACGGCGTCGATCTTGGGGAAGCGGGACAGGAAGTCCTGCATCACCTTGAAGCCGTCGTCGCGGTTCCAGTTCGCATATTGGCTGCCGAGCACGTGGATGTTCGAGCCGGCGATGGCGGCGTCGAAGGCGTCGACGCGCTCCTTGTCGATCGGGATCGGCAGGCCGCGCAGCACCACGATGTTGCCGCCGCCGGTCAGCCTGGAGCGGAAATACTCGCCGGCGGTGCGGCCCAGGCCGGGGTTATCGCCGGCGACGTAGAGGTCCTCGATGCCGGACTGCGACAGCTTGCGGTCGACCACGGTGACGAACTTGCCGGCCGCCTTCACCCGCTTGATCGGCGAAGTCATCGGGTCGGAGTCTACCGGCAGGATCACCAGCGCGTCGATGTTGCGCGTGGCCAGCATGTCCTCCAGGTCGGAGGCCTGCTTGCCGGCGTCGGGCGCGGTCGCCAGCACGAACTTGAGGTTCGGGTACGCCTTGCCCAGGCGGGCGATGGCGGCCTGCGCGAAGTAGTCCACGCCGCCGGTCCAGCCATGGTCGGCGGCGGGGACCGAGACGCCGATGGTGACGGGCTTGTCCTGCGCCGCCGCAGGGACGGCGGCGAGGGCAAGGATGGCGGCCAGGGCGGCCTGCTGTATGCGCATGGGCTTCCTCCTTTTCTTATTCCGCCTGCCTGCGGCTGCGCTGCAGCAGCACGGCGAGGATGATGATGATGCCCTGGAAGGCGCCGTTCAGGTAGGGGCTGACGACGTTGGTCAGGTTGAGGATGTTGTCGATCAGGCTCAGGATCACCACGCCGATCACCGTTCCCCAGACACGGCCATGGCCGCCGCGCAGGGTGGTGCCGCCGATGATCACCGCCGCGATCGCCTCCAGCTCCCACAGCACGCCGGTATTGCTGGAGGCAGAGCCCAGCCGCGGCACGTAGAGCAGCGTCGCCACCGCCGCCAGTATGCCCTGCAGCACGTAGGTGAGCAGGCGGACGCGGTCGACGTGGATCGCCGAGTAGCGCGCCACCTGCTCGCTGGACCCGATCGCCGCACAGTGCCGACCGAACCGTGTGCGTCGCATGACCACCTCGCCGGCGATCGCGGTGGCGGCGAACACGATGATCGGCCACGGCACGCCGGCGACGCCGCCGTAATAGACCGGGCGGTAGACGTCGCGCACGTCGAAATCCAGCGACAGCGTGCCGCCATTGGCGAGGAAGGTCACCAGCGAGCGGAAGATGCCCATGGTGCCCAGCGTGACGATGAAGGCCTCGATGCGGCCGCGCGTGACCAGCAGCCCATTGGCGAGGCCGGCGGCGGCGCCCAGCGCCAAGCCTGCGGCCATGCCGGCGAGGATGACGCTCCAGCCGACCCCGGAATGCCGCACCAGGGCGTTGATCACCAGGATCATCACGCCGGCGAGGAAGGCGGCCATCGAGCCCACGGAGAGGTCGAGCCCGCCCGAGGTGATCACGAAGGTGGCGCCGACCGCGATGATGCCGATGAAGGAGGAACGCGCCAGCACGTTGGTGACGTTGGCGGGACTGATGAAGCTGGGGTTGAGCGCGGTGCCCAGCACCACCAGCAGGACCAGCGCCAGCAGCGGCCCCAGCACGTGCAGGCTGACGCCGCGGCTGCGCGATCGCGGCAGAGGTTCAGTGGCGGCCGACATGGCGCTCGCTTCCGTCGATGGCCGCGTCCAGCCCCATGGCGAGGCGGACGATGGCGTGCTCCTCGATCGCGTCGCCCGAAAGCTCGCCCGCCACGCGGCCGGCGCGCATGACGACGATGCGGTGGCACAGGCCGATCAGCTCGGCCATCTCGGACGACACCACGATCACGCTCTTGCCGGTGGCGGCGAGGCGCTGGATGAAGCCGTAGATCTGCTGCCTGGTGCCGATATCGATGCCGCGGGTCGGCTCGTCGATGATGACGATGTCGGGCTCGTCCAGCATGGTCTTGGCCAGCATCAGCTTCTGCTGGTTGCCGCCGGAGAGGTTCCCGACCGCCACCTCCCGGCGCGGCGCGCGTATGTCGAAGGCGCGTATGGCCTGGTCGAGTGCGGCCTCCTCCGCTTCCTGGTCGATCAGCAGGTGCGAGAAGCGCTTCAGCGCCAGCAGGGTGAGGTTGATACGCATCGACTTGCCGAGCAGCAGCCCGTGCCCTTTGCGGTCCTCGGTGAGGTAGGCGAGGCCGAGGCGCGCGGCCTGCACGGGGTCGCGTATCGTGACCGGCCTGTCGCGCAGCCTGACCTGGCCGTGCCCCCGGCGCAGACCCATCAGCGCCTCCATCAGCTCGGTGCGCCCGGCGCCGACCAGGCCGCCGAAGCCGAGTATCTCGCCGCGCCTGAGCTGGAAGCCTGCGCCCCCGACGCGGCCCGGCACCGAGAACCCCTCGACCGCGAGCACGGTCTCCGCGGCGGGCGAGGGCGCCTTGGGCGGGAATAGCTCGGACAGCGGCCGCCCGACCATCTGCCGCGCCATCTCGTCCTCGTCGAGCGTCGAGGCGGGTGCGGTGATCACGTGGCGGCCGTCGCGCAGCACCGTGACGCGGTCGGCGATGGCGCGCACCTCGTCGAGCTTGTGCGAAGTGTAGAGGATCGCGACCCCCCGGGCGCGCAGCCGCTCGATCTGGCGGAACAGCACGCGCGACTCCTTCGAGGTGAGCACCGCGGTCGGCTCGTCGAGGATTAGCACGCGCGCGTCGCGCGCCAGCGCCTTGGCGATCTCCACCATCTGCTTGTCCGGGACGGCGAGGTCGCCGACGCGCGCGGCGGGATTGATCGCGGCCTCGAGTGCTGCGAGCCACGCGCGCGCCTGCCCGCGCATCGCGCCGGCGGCGAGGAACGGGCCGCGACGCAGCTCGCGGCCGAGGAAGATGTTGGCCTCCACGCTGAGCTGCTCGGCCAGGTTGAACTCCTGGTGGATCAGCACGATCCCGGCGGCCTCCGCCACGGCGCCGGAGGTGAACGCGACCGGCGCGCCGTTCAGGGCGAGGCCTCCGGTGGTCGGCGCCTGGTAGCCGGACAGGATCTTCATCAGCGTGGACTTGCCGGCGCCGTTCTCGCCGATCAGGGCATGCACCTCGCCGGCGCGCAGGTCGATCGAGATGTCGGACAGGACCTGGACGGCGCCGAAGCGCTTGCCCAGCCGCCTGGCCGCCAGCAGGACGACGGGGTCGGAGTCATCCACGCCCAGCGGGACGACGGGGTCGTCCATCCATGCCCAGCAGGACGACGGGGTCGTCCATGCGCTCTCCCCCTCGGGCCTGTTCCAGCTGCCCTTACGATCCCGAACCTACCGGGGCGGAAATATGCCGGTCAAGGCGAGGCCAGGCGCATCCCGCCTGCCGGTGCGCCGTTACGGCCGGCATGGCCCATGATCCATCCTCCCCGGTCCTGCGTTTCTACGAGGGCGGCCCCGACCATCGCGGCAGGACCCTGGCGGAGATCCTGGCGAATGACGATGCCTGGCTCGAGCGCACGCACGACTACATCCAGTGGGTGTTCCCGCTGCCGGAGCGGAGCCCGTACAACCCGAACGCGCCGGTGCTGCTGGCGTCCGATCGCGCCGCCTTCCGCGCGGCACCCGCACTTCGCCACCGCCTGCTGGACGGGTTCGGACGCATGCTCGCCTTCTACGGGTTCGAGATGACGACCGATCGGCAGGACCGATGCGGGATCACGCGTCTGCCCTCGCCTGGCCGCGCGCATTGGATCACGCCGCACGACCACAACTTCCTGCGCATCTCCCGCATCCTGCGCAGCCTGCACCTGCTCGGCTGCCCGCAGCCGGCATCCGCTTTCCTGGCGGTCCTGGAGCCGTTGGCGGAGGCGGCCGGAGACATCGTCGGCGTCGTCACCCTGTCGCATTGGCGGGCAGCCGCGAAAGGGGAGCGGCTCGCATGAGGCCGATCCGCCGCTTGCTTGACACCAGCAAAAGCCGAGGCACCATCGTCACATGATCCTCGAACACCTGCGCCTCATCCTCGCCCTGCCCATCGTCGGCAGCCTGGCTCTCTCCGCCATGTCCCGGGCGGCGGGCGCCCAGGCGCCGGATGCCCGGGCGGTGCAGGCGCCAAGAGTGGGGGCAATGGGCGCCAGGACGGTCAAGTTGAGCTACGTGCTCTACGGCCGCGGCTTCCACGTCCTGAACGTCGTGGTCGAGCTGCGCCTCACTCCGCAGGGCTACTGGGTACGGCTGAACGATCGCACCGCCGGCTTCCTGGGCTTCATGCTGCACACCGACGTCACCTCGACCGTGGCCGGCCGTTTCGTCCCCGGCGGCGTGCAGCCGGTGCATTTCGAGAGTTCGGGCTACTCCCGCGGCGCGCAGCGCGACACCGTGCTGGACTACACGGACGGCAACCCCGCGGTGCGTGTGCTGACCCCGACCGAGCCCAGGCGCGATCCGGTGGATCCCGCCCGCACCAGGGGCAGCATCGACACCCTCAGCGCGATGGCCGACATGGTGCATCTGATCGGCGAGCACGGACGCTGCGACGGCCACGCGCTGGTCTTCGACGGGCTGCGCCTGAGCCAGGTCAGCTCGACCACCGTGGGCCAGCAGACGGTGCCGCCGGACGACCGCTCGCCCTATGGCGGCGCCACCCTGCGCTGCGACTTCGTCAGCCTGGAGGTCGGCGGCTTCCTGCATAACGAGGAGGAGGCGAAGATGCGGCTGCCGCAGCACGGCAGCGCCTGGGTGTCGCCGATCGTGCCGGGCGCCCCGTCGCTGCCGGTGCGCATCAAGTTCGAACACCCCAGGCTCGGGCTGGCGACGATGTTCCTGACCAAGGTCGAGCAGTCTGCAGCGCCGCCGGGCGGTTGATCCGCCCAGAGCCCGAACCCACGCTCCTCAAGCGACAGCCTAGGTGTTTGATCTCGGGAAGTAACGGAACGGAAAAGTGTGTAAGGGCCGGCATAGCTCCTACGGCTGAGATTGTTAGCCGCTAAAATTCACGGCTCTGAGGTTGGCCCTGTTTGAGGCGCGCGGTTTTCGCGCGATGGTTGTGCGGGCATGTAGGTTCGTTGCCACGTCGGGGGGCATGTTGGCGGCTCGACACGGCGGCGTTGGGGGTTGATGGAAGCGGATGGCGATAGGGCACGCTGCCCCGCAGCCTAGCTGATGATGCGCGGCATGCGGCCAAGGACGAAGGCCAGGATGGACTGGCAAGGTGCGTAGCTGGGCAGGTGCAGCTTGACCTGGATCTTCATCTCGACGACGCGGACGGCGAGCTTGACCAGGCGCAGGCGCAGCGTGTCGAACTGGGCGGTGCGCTAGGACGAGCGGCGCGGCATCAGCGTGCGCAGGCTCCACATGAGCCAGTAGGCGCCGGCGTGCAGAAACAGGCGGAGTTGGTTGGCGATGGCCTTGCTGCACGAGGTGCGGTCGGCTGCCAGGTGAGTTTTCCAGGCCTTGATGTGGTTTTACGCTTGTCCGCGCTGGCAATACCGCCGCTCGTAGAGGGCACGCGGCGAGCCGTCCGGCAGGCTGGTGACGATGAAGCGCGTGTCTGTCCCATCGGGTCCGGCCTCGACGCGGGCAACGATGCGCTCGACGCAGTCCCAGCTTGCGGCACCGTCGTGGAACTCGGTGAAGCGGCGGAGCTTGCCCGAGCCGTCCGAGGCGGCGAAGCGCGCGGCGGTGCTGGCCTCCAGGCGCTCGACATGACGGCGCAGCGTGCTGGTCGGCGCCACGCCGAGCAGGTAGCCGACCTTGTTCGCCCGGCACCAGCTCAGAACTTCAGGCGCGCAGTAGTGGCTGTCGGCCCGCAGCAGGATCTCGACCCGGGGCCAGTTGGCGCGGATCTGGCGCACGAGGCGGCGCAGGAAGGCGCGGACCTCGCGTCCACTCGGCCGCTTGGCCGGGCGCAGCACGGCGGCGACGAAGCGGCCCTCGCCGTCGAACACCACGATAGGCTGGAAGCCGTACTCGTCGTGGTGCGCGTTGAACAAGCGCAATTGCTGTTCGCCATGCACGGCATCGAACGTGTCGTCCACGTCCAGCACGATCCGGCGTGGCACCTGGCGGAACGACGCGCAGTACAGGTCGACCATCGTTTGGCCCATGCGCAGCAGCGTGCGCGTGCCGGGCAGGTTCTCCAAGCGCGAGATCGTCGGCTGCGAGCACAGCGCCGCCTCGCCTTCAAGCCGCGCCATGGCAAGCTTGAACATCGGGTCCGTGCGCAGCCGGTCCGCGTCGTTGCCGTCCTCATAACCGGCCGCGATCATCAGCAGGCGGAAGCGGATGATTTTGTCGAGTCCATGCACGACGCGCTCCGGGTCGCGCGGGTCCATGATGCAGGCCGCCAAGCGTCCGGCCACGTCGAGGCGCCGCTCCACCTCGCGCAGCACCAGCAGGCCGCCGTCAGAGGAAAGGTGGCCACCGTCGAAACGGGCGATCACGGGCTTGCCGCCAACCGATGACAAGCCGGGCAGCGCGGGGGTAGTCTCAACCTTGGCGGGCATGGTGCTCCAGATCGGCAGGATTGGCGTCAGCAACCATATCCTATGCTGGATCAAGGACTTGTACTATGCCCGCCAACCCTCATGAATTTTCCAGGCTAGAAAACCAGGGAGCATTTGGCTGCGACAACTCCCGGCGTCTCGGGAGCATTTTTGGATGAGGCAACACGACCGGCCATCCGGGCTGTCGCGCTACAGGCGGCGCGCCTGCGGCCGGCAGCGACGCACCCGGCCTGGCTCCATCACCACCTGACGATCACCGGGCCGGCAGGCGCGGTGGAGGCCTTCGCCGCGGCGGCGCGCGGCTCGGGCGTGGTCCCCTGGCCGCTCGACGGCGCCGCCCTGGAGGAGGACGTGTTCAACCTGGCAGCCGCGCAGCCGCCGGCCCAACGCCGGCTCAGCATCGAGGGCTGCCGCATTGTTGTCAGGTCGCGGAACATTGTTGGGACCCGGTCGGTTTGGCTACTGTCGAGTGTGCTCACTGGTTCCAGGGTCTGCCCGTGCCGGGGCAAGGTTGGGGCGAAAAGCGTCGCTGCGCTCATGTCTGGCTTCTTCTCCTGCGTGACTCTCGCGCGTATTGGCCCGGCGTGATGCCGAGCGCCGCCCGGAAATGCCGGATAAGGTGGCTCTGGTCCACAAAGCCGACGGCGTGCGCGACCTCCGCGGCGGGGTCGCTTTCCGCCAATAGGTGCCGCGCTTTGGCCACGCGCAGTTGAGTTACGAAGCCGTGCGCAGTCACGCCCGTGGCCGCGCGGAAGCAGCGCATGAAGTGGTAGGTGCTCAGGCCTGCCGCCTGCGCCAGATCCGCAATCTCGAGCTTTGGGTCGCCCAGGCGGGCGCGGGCGAGATTGATTGCCCGGCGGATAGCCCGCGTCTCGGTTCCCACGGTCCTCGGCGTTGTTCCAGGATGCGCGTAGCGCAGCAGCACCGCCGCCATTGCGGCGGCGAAGGCCTGCTGGCGCGCCAGCGGTTCGCGCACGGCCGCCTCAGCAACTGCGTGGAGGGCGACCAGCCGGCGTGCGAGCGAGCGATCCTCGTGCAGCGGAGGCAAGACAAAATCGGGCGGCCCGCGACGCGTTCCGCTGAATAGATCGACGGCGAGCGCCTCCAGCGTGCGCTCGTCCGGGTAGAAGGCCCGGTACGACCAACCCCCTTCCCCCTCCGCCTCGCCGGTGTGTGTCTCGCTAGCCGGAATGATGAGCACGCAGCCTGGCCGGGCCACGCCGCGGTGCCGCCCGACACGGTGCCTCTGCGCGCCGGCCGTGAACGCAGCAATCACCACCTCCTCGTGGAAGTGGGGCCTGTAGCGGTGCTCGAAGCAGTGGCCGGCGAGCAACTCGACGCCGGCCTCACCGAGCGCAGGGTCTCGCCATAGCCTGATCTCGTCCCGTCGCGCAACTAAGGTCATGTCCCTGGAATACAGCAGGATCGTCCAATCCGCGACCCGGTAGGCCGGCCAAGGAAGCGCTTCAGGATAGCGAGAAAGGTTAGTCATGGCTTCAGCATACAAAGCACAACTCGACGTCGGTGCCTTGCCGCAGATGAGGACAATCGGCGTGCTCGGTGGCATGAGCAACCAGGCGACCGCCGAATACTACCGGCTTATCAATGAGGCCGTGAATGAGCGGCTTGGCGGCTGGAACACCGCAGAGGTAGTCATCAGCTCGGTCAACTTCGGCAACATCGAACGCTTTGTGCGCGCGGATGCCTGGGCGGAAGCAGGCGAGTATCTCGCCGCCAAGGCGCAGGGGTTGGAGCGCGCGGGTGCCGAGCTCCTCATCTGCGTGTCCAACACGATGCACCGAGTAGCCGACGCCTTCACCGCAGGCCTGAACATACCTTTTCTCCATATTGCCGATCCGACTGGCGAGGCGATACGAGCGGCCGGCCTGAAGCGCGTAGCGATCCTTGGCACGAGGCCGGTGATGTCGGCCGCCTACCTCAAGGACCGCTACGCAGAACGCTTTGGCATCGAGGTGATCGCCCCGAACGAGGCCGAGCAGACGCACGTCGATCGCATCATCTTCGACGAGCTCGTGCGGCGCGACCTGCGACAGGACTCGAAATCCGCTTATCTGGACATCATCGACAGGCTCTGTGGGCGCGGTGCAGAGGGTGTAATCCTAGGTTGCACCGAGATCTTTCTGCTGGTGTCGCAGGACGATCGACCAGACTTTCCTATGTTCGACACGACCGCGTTGCACGTCGGGCGCGCCGTCGTCACAGCTTTTGAGAATGCGTCTGTGACCTGCCCCCTAGAAGTGGCTCTTCCGCCAGCGTGATGGGGTGGACGCCCCCTGACGGCATCGATCTGCCAAGGTGGCGGTGTCGACCGACCACATAAGGAGGCGTCCATGGAGCAGGCTAGCACGATCGGGTTGGATCTCGCGAAGCACATCCTCCAAGTGCACGGGGCGGATGCGTCCGGTCGCGTGGTGTTCCGCAAGCGGCTGGCGCGGGCCAAGGTGGTTCAGTTCTTCGGTATTCCTAAGAAACACTCACGCCGGCGCGGGGGCCTCCTGCAGGACGTATCCGAGTGACTTGGCCCGCCGCTCGATATTGAGACGCGCTCCGGGTCGCGCGGGTCCATGATGCAGGCCGCCAAGCGTCCGGCCACGTCGAGGCGCCGCTCCACCTCGCGCAGCACCAGCAGGCCGCCGTCAGAGGAAAGGTGGCCACCGTCGAAACGGGCGATCACGGGCTTGCCGCCAACCGATGACAAGCCGGGCAGCGCGGGGATAGTCTCAACCTTGGCGGGCATGGTGCTCCAGATCGGCAGGATTGGCGTCAGCAACCATATCCTATGCTGGATCAAGGGCTTGTACTATGCCCGCCAACCCTCATGAATTTTCCAGGCTAGAAAGTTGACGTTCAGCGTGAGGCGAAATTGGAGTGTTTTGGCGGAGGAGTTTACTGCCTGAACCTTAGCGCTTCAACCAGAAGCGCGAAGGCCGGCGCATGCTGGCGGCGGCTGGGATAGTACAAGTGGTAGCCGGAGAACGGCGGGCACCAGTCGGCCAGCACCCGGACAAGCTGTCGGCCATCGAGATGCGCCTGCACTTGATCCTCAGGCAGATGTGCGATGCCGAGCCCGTCGAGGGCGGCCTCCAGGATCATGCTGACCGTGTTGAACACAAACTGACCTTGGACACGCACCCGTATCTCGCGCGCGTCTTTCTCGAATTCCCAGGCGTAAAGGCCGCCATAGGTCGGCAGGCGGAGATTGATTCAGGCGTGCGCGGTGAGGTCTTGCGGCGTGCCGGGTGGCGGCCGGCGGGCGAAGTAGGACGGCGCGGCGACCGCAGCCATGCGCATGTCCGGTCCGATGGGGACGGCGACCATGTCCTTGGCCACTACGCCGCCGAGGCGCACACCGGCGTCATACCGCTCGGCAACGATGTCGATCATGCTGTTGTCGGTGACGATCTCCACCGTGATGTCCGGGTAGGTCGGCAGGAGCGTCCTCAAGACGGGATAGAGAACGGCTCTGACTGCATGCTCATCGGCCGTGATGCGGATGGTGCCGGCAGGCTTGTCCCGCAACTCGGTCAGGGCAGCAAGCCCGGCTTCAATCCCCTCGAAGTGAGGGCCAATCGTCTGAAACAGGCGTTCGCCTGCCTCGGTCGGCGAAACGCTGCGGGTCGTGCGGGTCAGCAATCGCAGCCCAAGCCGTGCTTCAAGGGTCCGGATCGTGTGGCTCAGAGCCGGTTGCGACACGCCAAGCTGCGCGGCGGCGCGGGTGAAGCTGCGCTCCCGGGCGACCGCCAGGAAGGCAATCAAATCGTCAACGGTCTCCCGCACCATTCATAAACCCTGTTTATAACTTTATGCAGCTTGTAGCACCTAATCATATGACTACAGTCCTGCTAAATTTATTCAAATAAAAGCAGCAATAACTACATTGTCATAACTTTCGAAGGCAAAAGGATACTGATGAATGGAAATCAAACGAAGCGGCTCAACACCATCAGGTAAGGGGACAGCCGACTGGTTCACCGGCACGGTGCGCGTCGATCCCCTGTTCAGCCCGCCCGAGCCTGCCCGCGTCGCAGGCGCTCTCGTCACTTTCGAGCCTGGCGCCCGGACCGCCTGGCACACGCATCCGCTTGGTCAGACACTAATCGTTATGACCGGCGGCGGCTGGGTTCAACGCGAAGGCGGCCCTATCGAGGACATTCGGCCCGGTGACGTTGTCTGGTTCGAGCCGGGCGAGAAGCATTGGCATGGTGCCAAACCCACCACGGCCATGTCTCATATCGCCATCCAGGAGAGGCTCAACGGCAGCCCGGTTGACTGGCTGGAGAAGGTCACTGACGCGCAGTATGCCGGAGCTAAGGAAGTCAACTCATGAACCAGAATTTCGAGGGGAAAGTCGCGCTCGTAACAGGGGCGACGAGCGGGATCGGTCAGGCGACGGCACTGGCGTTCGCGCGTGCTGGAGCCAGTGTCGTGGTCGCCGATATTTCAGAGGAGGGCACTCAGGAAACCGCCCGGATGATCGAAGGTGCCGGCGGCAAGGTGCTGGCGGTCCGCTGTGACGTGACAAGGGCCGAGGACATCAAGGTGGCCCTTGATAAGACGATCGGCGCGTTCGGACGGCTCGACTTCGCTTTCAATAATGCAGGCGTCGAGCAGCCGGTCACGCCGGCAGCTGACTTGACCGAGGCGGAGTGGGACCGAATCGCGAACGTCAACGTGCGCGGCGTGTTCCTGTGCATGGAGTACCAGATACCGTTGATGCTCAAGCAGGGCGGCGCGATCGTGAATACCTCCTCGGGTGCTGGCGTGAGAGGCATCGTCGGTCAGGCCGCATACTGTGCCGCCAAGTTCGGCGTCATCGGTCTGACGAAGGCCACCGCCCTGGATTACGCGGCGCAGAACATCCGGGTGAACGCCGTGTGCCCCGGGATCATCGACACCCCGATGATGCAGCACTTCACCGGGGGCACTCCCGAAGGCGTCGCGCGAGTGATTGCGCAGGAGCCGATTGGACGGATGGGTAAGCCTGAGGAAATTGCGGCGGCAGTACTATGGCTGTGTTCGGACCCAGCCGCTTTCGTCATTGGGCACGCCATGGTCATCGACGGTGGCCAAACAGTCTAGCGGTGCTCTGGTGTCAGCCGTCCTACTCGACAACCGGAAACATGTTGATTCCCGTCACCAAGGGGTCGGTACCCAGCGATGCTCCTGACCCTGTTGATTCCTGTGCGGCAAACCGTGGTGGATTGGGAGAATGTGCGGGAACCTCGGATTAGGGGTTTTCCGTCAGTTTGACCTGAGCCCTTACATACATTTTCGGTCCCTTGCTCCTCGGACCCCGGCTACTGGGTGCGGCTGAACGATCGCACCGTTGGAGCCGAGACCACGCTTCTTAGGCCACAGCCTAGGACTTCCAGCACCACTACAGAAAATTGTGGCTTAATCACTCCATATCTTGTAGCGATGATTTCGAAGGGCCGGACCGGTCCTGCCCGGCCATCAACAGCCGTGTCGGCCGATATGGGGAGACTATGAAGATGAACACGCCACGAGCGGCTACGGGGACGGCTCCACCCACGTTCGCCGGGGCGCTCAGCCCGCCCTATCCCGCGCCGCCCGCGAGCCGACCCGCGCACGACATCCCGGGCCTGCTGCACGGCATGGTTCCGGTCGCGGATGGCATCCGTCTCCACTACGTCGTGGCGGGTGAGGGAGATCCGGTGCTGCTGATCCCGGGTTGGCCGCAAAGCTGGTTTGCCTGGCGCTTCATGATCCCGATGCTCGTAGCAGCGGGCCGTCGCGTCTACGCCATCGACCCGCGCGGCTTCGGCGACAGCGACAAGCCCGATCAGGGTTACGACCTCGAAACCGTCGCGCACGACGTCCACGCCTTTATCGCAAAGCTGGGCTTGTCCGAAGGGCACGGGATAGACATCGTCAGCCACGACGTCGGCACGTGGATCGCCCATTCGCACGCGGCCACCTATCCAGGCGACGTGAGGCGTCTGGTGGTATCGGATGCGACGATCCCCGGGGTGTCGCCGCCCCCACCTGCCGGCTATCCCGACCGGCTTCGCAATGCCCGCTCGTGGCATTTCGGCTTCAACCGCATCGAGGGACTTCCGGAAGTGCTGATCCAGGGACGCGAACGGGAGTTCCTTCGGTGGTTCTTCGGCTCGTTCAAATGCACCCGCACCTGGACCATCGATGCCGATGCCTTCGACGAGTACCTGCGGGTCTTCTGCTTCCCAGGCGCCGTCCGAGCCGGCTTGATGTACTACCGGGAGGTGTTCAGCACCCAGGGCATGGCGGCCAGCGCCGCGCGTTGCGAGCGATCCCTCCGCATGCCGATCCTGGCGCTGGGCGGGGCGGATGCCGATGGCGACGGCCTGCTCCGGACCATGAGCCAGTTCAGCGCGGACGTCAGCAGCACCGTCTACGAGGGCGTCGGCCATCACCTGCCGGAGGAATGCCCGGAGCAGATGGCGCACGACATCCTGGAGTTCTGGAGCCGCAGGGACGTGCCGGCGCGGTAGAGCACTAGCCCGCACGGCATCCATGGTCGCGATACTTTTTCCCCGTCCGTTGCCGTGCCGCACTAGGTGTCACATGGGAAAGAGGGAGTGCCATGGCCCGTCCGCGCGAATTCGACGAGAACGATGTTCTCGAGAAGGCACTGCACGTGTTCTGGGTCAGGGGATACGAAGGCGCATCCATGGCCGAACTGCTGGCTGCCATGGGCATCACCAACTCGAGCCTCTACAAGGCCTTCGGCAGCAAGGAGGATCTGTTCCGCCGGATCACGGAACGCTATCACGATGGCCATCTTGACTTCCGCCAGGTGGCACTCGCCGAGCCGACGCCACGACGTATCGTCGAACGGCTGCTGCTGGGCACCGTCGATCTGTTGACTGGGGAGGCAACCCCTCCGGGATGTCTCGAAGTGAACGGTGCCTTGGCGGGCTCCAGCGGCAGCGACACGGTCCGGGCAAGCCTCGTGCGCAACCGCAGACTGCTCCGGACATCGCTGCGCGAGCGGCTGCCGGCGACCCTTGAGGCTGGTAGCCTGCCGGCCGGTCTGGATTTGGAACAGGCGGCCATGCTGGTAGCTACCCTTGCGCATGGCCTCGCGGTCCAAGCCAAGGATGGCGCGAGCCGCGAGGAATTACGCGCGATCGTGCGCGCCTTCCTATGTTCCTGGCCGGAGGTGTAGAACCGCATCGATCGAGCGGAGCCCAACCGAGCCACCCGTGTCCAGGTTCAGGCGGTGCGTCCGGCCGATCCGGTGGCGCGCAGGATCTCCGGACCGGCCTCACTCACGCTGCGCAGCCCTAGCAATCCCAGGTCGATGTCGATCTCGCGCGACAGCAGCGAGATGGCGTGGCGGACGCCGGCCTCGCCGGCCAGCGCGGCGGCGCACAGGAACGGGCGGCCGATCAGCACGAAATCCGCACCGAGTGCGAGGGCCTTGAGCACGTCGTTGCCGCGCCGGAAGCCGCTGTCGACGATCACCTTCATGTCGCCGCTCTCCCGCCTGATCTCCGGCAGCACCTCCATCGGCGAGACCGCGGCATCCAGCTGGCGTCCGCCATGGTTGGAAACCACGATGCCGTCGACGCCGCTCTCGCGGGCGAGGCGCGCATCCTCCCCCGCCAGCAGGCCCTTGAGCACGAACGGCCCCTTCCAGAGCTTGCGTATCAGCTCGACCTGCTTCCAGCCGAACGAGCTGTGCCCGGTGACGCGGGCGATCCGGCGCGAGAACAGGTTGAAGCGTTCGTCCGCCTCGACGTTGCTGATCGACGGGACGCCGCGGCCGAGCAGCGTGCGCATCGCGGTGCCGGCCAGCCAGCGCGGATGGGTGAGCCCGTCCCAGCTCAGGCGCAGCGTCGGGCGCAGCGGCATGCTGTAGCCGGTGCGGGTATCGTTCGGGCGGTTGGAGCCCACCGGCACGTCCACCGTGAGGACGAACACCTTGATGCCGGTGGCGGCGACGCGCTCGACCATCCGCTCGATCTTGTACGGCTCCGGCGACTGGTAGGCGGCGAACCATGCATCGGGGTTGCTGCGTACCAGCTCCTCCATCGGCGTGATCGAATTGGCGCTGAGCACGAACGGGATGTTGGCCGCCCGCGCGACACGCGCCATCCGGTTGTCCCCGTCGAAACCCGCCACCGCGGCGGCACCCATCGGCGCGATGCCGAACGGGGCGGCGTAGCGGCGACCGAACAAGGTGGTGTCCTGCGAGCGCTTGGAGACGTCGCGCAGCACGCGCGTGACCATGCCCCACTCCTGGAACGCGGCGCGGTTGCGCTGCATGGCCGTGTTCACCTCGCTGCCGTTGGCCACGTAGCTGTACACGGCGCGCGGCAGCAGGGGCTTGGCGAGCCGCTGGAAGTCGTCGAGGTCGAGCGCCTGCCGCAGCAGCCGGCGCTGCCGATTGGACAGCCTGCCATCGCCGTGCATGGACCGGTTGGACATGTCGTTCAACTCCCCTGGCGCCGCACCCGCCGCTCGGCCAATACCGGCAGCGGCTCGATCGGACCGACTACGAACAGATAGGTGGCCGCTCCCACCAGGCATAGCCCGCCCGCCGTCGCCAGCGGGATCACGAACGAGCCGTGCGTGATGGTCAGCATCACCCCGGTGAAGCTGGTGGTGACCACGCCGGCGAGGTTGGAGGCGAAGTTCTGGATGCCGCCGATGGAGGCGACCTGGGCGCGCGTGGGCGCCACGTCGCCGGGCAGCGACCAGATGCTCGCGGCCGTGAAGGCAAGTGCCGCGTAGGCGACGCCGAACAGCACCAGCGCCATCCAGGCCTGCGGCACGATGGCGGCCAGCGTGATCACCGAGGACAGCAGCATGCCGCCGACCAGGCAGGTCTTGCGCGCGGCCGTCAGGCTCCAGCCGCGCCGGAACAGCCAGTCGGAGGTAAAGCCGCCGAGCCAGCCGCCGGGGATGGCGATCAGCCCGGGGATCAGGCCGAGCGTTCCGAACTGCTTGAGCGAGAAGTGGCGCACCGTCATCAGGTAGGTCGGGAACCAGGTGATGAAGAAATAGATCACGAAGTTGAGGCAGAAGAAGCCCAGCATCATGCCCCAGATGGTGCGATAGCGGAACAGCGTGATCCAGCGCATCGGCGGCTCGCCGGCGGGCGTCACCGCGCGGCTCTGCTCCATCTCCCGCAGCGCTTCCGGCGTCACCGCCGGATGGCGTTCCGGATCGCGATAGATCGCGAGCCACGCGACCGCCCAGACGAAGCCGAGCAGGCCGGTGACCACGAACGAGGCGCGCCAGCCGAACGAGCCGATCAGCCAGGCGCAGAGCGGGATCGCCACCAGGTTGCCGGCGCGCGAGCCGGAGTCGAAGATCGAGGAGGCCATGCCGCGCTCGTGCGACGGGAACCAGCGCGACACCACGCTCGCCGAGGCCGGGTAGCCGCCCGCCTCGCCGGCGCCGAGCAGCAGGCGGAAGCCGAACAGCGCCGCCGCCGAGTTCGCGACCGCGGTCAGCGCGGTGAACAGCGACCACCAGCACACCGCGATCGGGAACATGATGCGCGCTCCGTAGCGGTCCACCAGCCAGCCGGCCGGAAGCTGCATCAGCGCGTAGGTCCAGAAGAACGAGCCCAGCAGCAGGCCCATGGTGGTGTCGCCGACGCCGAGCGACTGCTTGATGCTCGTGGCGGCGACGGCGAGGTTGGCGCGGTCGGTGTAGTTGACGGCGAGGGCGAGGAAGCACAGCCAGGCCATGATCCAGCGCGCCGGCGGCATGCGCGTCGTCCGCCGCGTCCCGGCTGCTTCCAACCCGGAACCTGCTTTCTGCGTCGTCGCCATGGATGCTTTCCTCCCGATGCTCGTCGGAGCCGTTCTCCGGCCCTCGCGGGCAGCTTAACGTCGGCGGCTCGCCTGGCACCAGCCTGGGTGCCACGTCAGGATGCCGCGTCCGTTCGCCCCTCCGGATCTCAGGCCGCTGTCGTGACGAGCATCACCTCGGCGACACGGCGGACGACGTCGTCGTGCGGTGCCGCCGTCTTGTCGCCGATGCGGCCGTCCAGGAACAGCGAGGCGAGGCCGTGCACCAGCGACCAGCAGCCCAGCACGCGAGCCTCGCGATCCGCGCCGGCCACCGGCTCGGCCGCGACCCGTGCGGCCAGCACGGCATAGGCGGCTTCGCCGGCGGCGGCCAGTCCCGGATGCGTGCCGAGACGCTCGGGGCCGAACATGAGCCGGAACAATGCAGGGTTCTCCAGCGCGTACCGCACGTAGGCGACGGCCTGCGCCACGAGAGCCTGGCCTGCCGGGGCCGCCCCGTCGGCGACCCGCAGCACGTCGCGCAGGCCCTCGAAGCCCTGCGCCGCAACTGCCGCCAGGAGGGCTTCCTTGTCTGGGTAGTGCCGGTAGGGCGCCATGGCGGACACGCCGGCACGACGCGCGACGGCACGCAGCGAGAAGGTGTCGACGCCATCCTTCGCCAACAGGTCGAGGGCCGCGCCGACCAGCGCCGTCCGCAGCTCTCCGTGATGGTAGCTCTTCCCAGTCAATGTTGACACCGTAAGCAGAACCCATATGATTACAGTGTAAGCATTGGCTCGGCGCTGTCCATCCGTGCCGGCTTCCCGGGAGGTCGCGATGATCAAGTTCACCATCCTGCTGCGGCGCAAGCCGTCGATGACGCACGCCGAGTTCGTCGCCTACCACCAGGAGCGGCACGCACCGCTGTTCTGTGCGCTGCCCGCGGTGCGCCAGCACGTCCGGCGCTACGTCCAGTGCCACACCGTGCCGGCAGCGGTTCCCGGCCTGCCTCCGGCCACGTTCGACGGTATCACCGAGCTCTGGTTCGACGACGTGGCGGCGCTGGCGGCGGTCTTCACGTCCACGAGCTACATGGAGACGATCCGTCCGGACGAGGCGCAGTTCCTGGACTTGCACGCCTGCGAGTTCGTGCTGTCCAGCGAGAGCGTACTCATCGCCTGACGCGTGCCGGAGGATACACCCCATGAACAGTTCACGCCGTTCCGTCGACCTTTCGGCCTATCCCGACCTGGTGGTGGTCTATCTCGGCTACCGCGCGAGCAGCCTGAGGGGCCTGCGCAGCCTGTTGCGCATCGGCCGCGGCCTGCGCGAGGTCAAGCGCTGGCCGCCGGACGGGCTGCTGGCGCACGAGGACCTCTGGTTCGGATTGCTGCATCCAGGCTTCCGGCAGTACTGGCGCGACCTGGAGAGCCTGGAGGCCTTCACGCGCGCGCCGCAGCACGCCGCCTGGTGGCGCGACTTCGGACGCGATCCCGGTGGCGGCGGCGTCTGGCACGAGACCTACCGGCTGCGCGGCGGCATGGAGGCGATCTATCTCGGGGTGCCGCGTATCGGGCTCTCTGCCTTCGCGCCCGAGCGGGCCCCGGTCGGGCCGTTCCTGAGCGCGCGCCAGCGGGTCGGCGCGGCGCCGGATCAGTGCAGCAGCGCTGCCGCCGGTGCGGGAAGCTCGCGGATCTGCCCGGCGCGGGCGGCGCAGCCCGCCGCCGTCGCGGGCGGCCCGTGACGCCAGGGCGCGAAGATGCAGGCGATGCCGGTAGCAAGCGGTTGCGGCTGGCCGTGAGGTCGCCGGACCTCGCGCGGTGCGGCATCGGACAGGCGCAAGATGCAGCAATCCGAAACCGTTATTGATCGGTGTCGGGCTCGTGCGGGTTTGACAGTCCGGACCGTGCGACGGTACCCGCAGCGGACCATGCACGCGACCGCAATCCTGCTCGCCGCCGGCCTCGGCACCCGGATGAAGTCTGCCCAACCCAAGGCGATGCACCCGCTCGCCGGCCGGCCGATGCTGCGCCACCTGATCGAGAGCTGCGAGGCGGTGTTCGACCGCATCGTCGTGGTGGTGGGACCTGGCATGGAGGCGCTCGCCGCGGTCGCCGCCCCGCACCCGGTGGTGGTGCAGCAGGAGCGGCTCGGCACGGCGCACGCGGCGCTGCAGGCGGCCGGCCGGTTCGGCGAGGGCGACGTCGCGGTGCTCTATGCCGACAACCCGTTGATCTCGTCCGAAACGCTGCGCCGGCTGGTGCAGGCGCGCCGCGGCGCCGGCACCGGGCTCGCCCTGCTGGCGATGCGTCCCGAGGATCCCGCACGCTATGGCCGGGTCATCGCGCGGGACGGGCGTGTCGAGCGCATCGTGGAGTGGGCGGACGCGTCGGCCGAGGAGCGCGCGGTCGGGCTGTGCAACGCCGGCGTGCTGTGCGCGGATGCGGCGGATTTCACGGCCTGGCTCGCGGACGTCGGCTGCGGGAACGCCCGCGGCGAATACTACCTGGGCGACGTGGTGGCGCTGGCGGCCGCCCAGGGTGCCCTGGTGCGCGCCGTCGAAGCACCGGAAGCCGAGCTGAGGGGCATCAACTCGCGTGCCGAGCTGGCGCAGGCGGAGGCCGAGATCCAGCGCCGGCTGCGCATCGCCGCGATGGAGGCCGGCGCCACGCTGGTCGCACCCGAGACGGTGTTCCTGTCCGCCGACACGGTGCTGGAGCCGGACGTGACGGTGCATCCGCACGTGGTGTTCGGCCCCGGCGTGCGTGTCGGCGCCGGCAGCGAGATACGCGCCTTCAGCCACCTGGAGGGCTGCGTCGTCGGACGCGACGCGCGGATCGGCCCCTACGCCAGGCTGCGGCCCGGCACGCGTGTGGGCGAGGCGGCGCATGTCGGCAACTTCGTCGAGCTGAAGGCGGCCGAGCTCGGCCCCGGCGCCAAGGCCAACCACCTCAGCTACCTGGGCGACGCCAGCATCGGCGCCGGCAGCAACGTCGGCGCCGGCACCATCACCTGCAACTATGACGGCGTGTTCAAGCACCGCACGGTCATCGGCGAGAACGTGTTCCTGGGCTCGAACTCCATCCTGGTGGCACCGTTGACGGTCGGCGACGGCGCGCTGGTCGCGGCCGGCAGCGTGATCACCGGGTCGGTCGAGCCGGATGCGATGGCGCTGGGGCGTGCGCGGCAGGTCAACAAGCTCGGACTGGCCGCGTCGTTCCGCGCGCGGTTGCGGGCCAGGGCAGGATCGGACGGGGAAGGCTGATGTGCGGTATCGTCGGCGTCATCGGCTCCAAGCCGGCGGCGCCCATCCTGTTCGAGGCGCTGCGACGGCTGGAATATCGCGGCTACGACTCCGCCGGCATCGCCACCCTGGTCAACGGCCACATCGAGCGGCGACGCGCCGAGGGCAAGCTGGTCAACCTGGGTGCGACGCTGGAGCGCTCCGCCCTGGCCGGCAGCACCGGCATCGGCCACACCCGCTGGGCGACGCACGGCGCCCCCACCGAAGACAACGCGCACCCGCACGGCACGGCATTGGTCTCCATCGTCCATAACGGCATCATCGAGAACCATGCCGAGTTGCGCGCCGAGCTGGAGCGCGACGGCCAGGTGTTCAGCACCGAGACCGACAGCGAGACGGTGGCGCAGATGGTCGACCGCAACCTCGGGCGCGGCATGGCTCCGCGCGAGGCGGCGCATGACTGCCTGAAGCGGCTGCAGGGCGCCTACGCGATCGCGATGATCTTCGCCGGGCACAGCGAGCTGATGATCGGCGCGCGTCACGGCGCGCCGCTGGTGGTGGGCTTCGGCGACGACGAGATGTTCCTTGGCTCGGACAGCCTGGCGCTGTCTCCGCTGACCCGGCGCATCGCCTACCTGCGCGACGGCGACTGGAGCGTCGTCACCCGCCACGGCGCCGAGATGTTCGACCTCGGCGGACGCGCGGTGCCGTTCGAGATCAAGCAGACCGCGCTGATCGCCGGCTCGATCGGCAAGGACGGCTACCGGCACTACATGGAAAAGGAGCTGCACGAGCATCCGCTGGTGATCGGCCAGACCCTGCAACACATGATCGACCCGACCACCCGGCGCGTGGTGATGCCCGAGCTGCCGTTCGACCTCGCGAGCGTTCCGCGCGTGACCATCACCGCCTGCGGTTCGGCTTTCTATGCCGGGATGCTCGGCCGGCACTGGCTGGAGAGCGAGGCGCGGCTGCCGACGGACGCGGACGTCGCCAGCGAGCTGCGCTACCGCGACGCGCCGCTCGCCGCCGGCGGGCTCGCCCTGCTGATCAGCCAGTCCGGCGAGACCGCGGACACGCTGGCCGCGTTGCGCGCGCTGCGTGCCGGCGGCCAGCACGTGATGTCGGTGCTGAACGTGCAGGAGAGCACCATGGCGCGCGAGAGCGACGTGGTGCTCGACACGGTGGCGGGGCCGGAGATCTGCGTCGCCAGCACCAAGGCGTTCACGGCACAACTCACCGTGCTGGCCTGCCTGGCGATCGCCGCCGGCCGCGCACGCGGCAGCATCGCCCCGGCGCGGGAGGTGGCGCTGGTCGAGGCGCTGCTCGACCTGTCGGGCAAGGCCTCCGAGCTGTTCGGGCTGCGCGCCGGGATACAGCGCATCGCGGCCATCGTCGCCGAGGCACGCGACGTGCTCTATCTCGGGCGCGGGGCGTATTTCCCGGTGGCCCTGGAGGGCGCGCTCAAGCTCAAGGAGATCTCCTACATACACGCCGAGGCGCACGCCGCCGGCGAGATGAAGCACGGCCCGATCGCGCTCATCGACGGCCGCGTGCCGGTGGTGGCGATCGCGCCGAGCGGCCGGCTGTTCGACAAGATCGCGTCCAACCTGCAGGAGGCGCGCGCACGCGGCGGCCGGCTGATGGTGTTCACCGACGCGCCCGGTGCCGAGCGGCTGCGCGGCATCGCCGAGGAGATCGTGGTGCTGCCGGAGGCCGACGCTTTCACCGCGCCGATCCTGCACAGCATCCCGGTGCAGATGCTGGCCTACGAGGTGGCGCTGCTGAAAGGCACCGACGTGGACCAGCCGCGCAACCTGGCGAAGTCGGTGACGGTGGAGTAGTTCGCGACGTGGCCGCCCCGCCAACCCCACGTGCACACCGGTCAGCCCAAAGAGTCGCCGGTATCACAACAGCTTTTCGAACAACTCTGCTTCGAGCTCTCGCACCCGCTCTCCTGCTCCGCGGCGTCGCCATTTCACGAGATCGACCGGACTTGAGGCGGCGATGTCGGCCTGGAACACCGCCTCCAGTTGGCTGCCAAATCCGGTTCCCAAGATGATGGCATCGATCTCGTCGTTCCATACCGTGCTGCGCCAGTCGAGGTTGGAGGACCCGACCGCCGACCACGCGCCGTCGATCACTGCCGTCTTCGCGTGCAGTATGCGCCCCTGAAACTCGTGCAGCTTGACGCCCGCCTCCAGCAGATCACCGTATCTGGCTCGCGCTCCTGCGAGGGCGGCCTGACTTGTGCTCCGACCGGGAACGATGAGTTGCACGTCCACGTGTCGCCTGGCTGCCT
>JAABUQ010002969.1_pt1 | contig 32205 bp, 30 predicted proteins | sample 5560001 | NCBI WGS metagenome assembly JAABUQ01 (sample SAMN10711888, study PRJNA513371) | rock metagenome | isolation source: Antarctica rocks | place: Antarctica: Victoria Land, Finger Mt nord | collected 2015-12-18 | reverse complement strand
TCTTAACTTCGAAGTTAAACGATTTAAAAATGTACAATTAGCGACTTTCTCTTTCTTGTAAACATATTCGATTCGAGCAAATTAATTTGTACACGTAGTTTATTGCTTAATTATCGTAAAGATGTTAATCTTAAATCAAAATTATTATTATTTGAAATTGCGATAGCAAATGTATCTTGCTAATTGCACATGTAACAATTAGAAAAAAAGCATAGATCAAAGATATAACGACTTCTTTTTTGTTTTTCATAAAGTGTTTTCGCTATTATTCTAAGCTTAATTTTTGTGACTACAATAACAATAAGCACATGTTCGTACATTTTGTTCTTTGTCTTAATGTTTAGCTAATTCTTGATTCACAATTTCTCTTCGATCAATTGTAGATTATTGACTAGATTAATTTTCGCTAGCGCTAGAAAGATGTAACACAAACGTAGATAATATAGCGCAAAGATATAGATGTCTCTCGTTAATTTCATTGTTTCGACGTTGAAATATTGTGTTCGAAATTCATTTAGAATCGCAACTCGAAACATCTTAATGTTCGTTTTATATATTTTAAATATTATTACTTGTAAGACAAACTTGTTTAGCGACAACATTATTTTTAATCTTTTGTTTTGAAAGCGACTCGCATTAAACGTTTAAAACGAATATGAATCGATAATTGCAAACGTCTTTTAAACAAACGTTTAAATCTTTTTTGTTGTTGTTTCGACATACTTTTTGCGAAGAATACTATATTGTTTGTCAAGATTTGCTATGATCGTTATCGTAGAAATTGAAAGCGAATAAGTAGACATATTCTATTTGAAAACTTCGAACAACGCAAAATAAAAAATCAACTTTTTGAAAAACGTAAATTATGAGCTTTCTAAAATTTTCTATTTAAAGAATTAATAAAATATCGACATTATTTTTTTTTCTTTTGGCAATGTCTAAATTATTTGCTTATAATTCGAAGTCTCTTTATTCGTTTTATTAAGCTTCATTTAATTAACAATTACTCTCTTATTGTTTAAACAATCTTGTCAATAATTGAGCTTCGCTCAAGTTCTAAGCGAGGCAAAGCGTCATTAAATATCGTAGAACTAAATAACGATACTCAATTCGATAATTCGCTTCTTTGATCGTTCTTATAATGAAGTTATTTATCGAGATCAAGTACGTCTTTGAACGCTAAATCGCTTCATTTCTTGATTTTTATTTGTTAATGTCTTCATAGTTTTTGAATGAACGTTAATAAACAAGATCTTATATTAATTTTTGTATGTTTTCACTAAGTCTTTCTTTACGTAGAGACAAGTAACATCAATTTTATTTTGCGAAAACAATAGATTGCTAGATTATGTGCTTGCTTTTTTGCAAACGAACGCAAATAACTTGCAAAATCGTCTCTCTTAACGTTTCATTAATTGAGAGCGATATTCGTTTATCGTTCGAGAAACATTCGACTCATTATTATTTCGATTTGCTTGCGTTAGTTTAACATACTTTAACATTAATCGATTTACGAAGAAATAACATACATTCTTGAACTCGTGTTAGTAAAAGAAAAGTCTTATTTAAGTTATCTTTTGCTTATTTACTTTCAATTTACAACGTATTATTGAAATGCTCGATTTTCACAAGCAAACTCTTTAGTAGAATTCGCTAACAAGCTTCGACGTTCTTCGACTTAACATAAAGACATTCTAGTGTATCTTAATTATCTTATTATCTCTTCTTATTAATATAATCAAGCATGGCGATAAATGTGAGTGATTGAATTCTAGTAATAATATAGATCGATATCTTGATTGCGAGATATAAAGCTTGTCTTTTGAATTCTTCGTACTTACGTTAATGTTAATTTGAGCACGTTTGTGTATTCTTCTATAGTGATAGCGACGTCAAGTCACGAACTTGTCACAACATCGTTATTATCTTTAAATATATTGTCGTACATCTTGTTTGCGACTTCGCGTATTGTGTTTTGTAACGCATTATCAATTTTGTCTTCGACTTCGTTTGCGAAGCCTTGAAGTGAATTTAGTCTTGTCAATGACGAAGAGAGTCAAGACGACGTGAACGTGAATTTGGAGAAAGAAATGAAAAAGCGCGACGAAGTGAGCGTGAATTTAAGAATTAAGATGAGAAAGAACGACAACGTGAAAATAGATTTGAAAGACGAAGTAAAAGAGAACGACGACGTAGAAGTAGATTTAAGAGACGAAGTGAAAGAGAACGACGACGTAAAAGTAAACTTGTAATCGTCGTCGCTCAAATCGCTCTTCTTATCACTTAAGATGTTTATCGAAAGTAGAATTTCTTGCGCTAGCAACTTAGTTTGCTCTATGACTTTAATAGTTGTTAACGCGTCTATTATTATAAGAAGGCCTTAAGTAGTGTTAACTTTTACTTTCTTCATCTTCTTGATTGCTAGTTTTCGCTTAAGTCTATAGCAATCTAAGTTGCGCATACTATCATTCTTCGTTCCTTGTAGAAATTTGTTCGTTCTATCGCTTCAAGACTCGAAAGATTGATCTATCTTGTTTGGCGAACATTCGAAATATATTATAGCTATAGTAGATTGACTTTAAGCTATCAATATAAGCTTTTTTCTATTTGAGTTAAAGTATGTTTATCGCGAAGAAATAAATCATGTTAATATCGTTTATTATCGAATTAATCTTAAAAATCGTCTTCGCAACATCGTTCTCTTAAGAGAGTGACTAAGCTATTACGAAGCTTTAAGATCGACTTCGACTTTTAGCGATTATTAACGATTTTTTCTTCTTTACTTGTTGCTTGTTTTAATATTTGCATTTTTGTATTATTATCTTTGTATCGTTTAAAGATCAATGCGATAATAAATTAAAGAGAAGAAGATATTCTAGTTACGTTGTTCGAAATTGTTAAGTCATAATTGTGAGCTTCATTAACACTCTTCTAGATAGAAAGACGTTCAAAAAGACATTCTTTTTTCAATTATATCGTAGAAGTTCGATGTATAATGTTTGAGTTATCTTGAACATTTCGATATGTAACAAAATTTATATATAGTTAATATAATTTATGTCTTAATTCTCTTTATAGATTTGTCTTTGATGCGATTTAAGCGCGCATGCGAAGAGATTTACTTGACAACGTTGTCTCGAAGAAAGACATGTCGCCTTGTCGAAAACGCTTTAACAAAAAGCTTTAAAGAAGTATTACTAGCTCGTTCGAAAACAAAATTCTAATAAGAAAACGTGTGACAAATAGTCTCTTCTTTAGATCTACGATAGAATGATGTCAAGAATCTCGTATGTTTTTCTTGCTTCGATGAAAAAGTCTTTGTACTCTTATTAATTAATCTAGATATAAACGTACTTCTAAAGCACATTTTCTTGCCATATATTTGATATAATCGTTGCGACTTTACGATCAAAAAGACAAAACTTGTCTTTCTTCTCTTTATCGTCTTGTCAACTTGACAATTCTTGTCAACTTGACAACTTTTGTTAGCTTGACAAAATTGATCAATTTGACAACAATAGCGAAGATAGATTGTCTAGTATTTTCGATTTTACAATTGATGCTTAGCGCAATTTGTTTCGCTTCACGTTTATTATTGATGTCTCTTCGTTGTTCTTTTTGTCATGCACTAGATCGAAGATCGAGTTTATTATTTTATTTCACACAATACGTTCGATCATTAAGCGATAAACTAGCAAAGATTGTGCTAGTTTGCTTGAAATCGTTCGTAAGCGTTGCGATTCTTATTAGTATAACAAGCAACAAATGTTTGCGTTATATAATTCTTAATAACATAAATCTTATTAAGAACGACTTTATAAAAGTGAATACGATGCAAAGTTTCATAAGTCGTATTCTAAATTTTATCTTATTAGCTTAATTTCTTCTTAAGCGTTTTTAAGTTCTCGAACGATAAGAATTTGAAATAGAATTTAATAACTTCGTCGTATATAATTAGCACAACATTCGTTATTTGCATTATATATAACGCTCTAGAATCGATTATCTTTAAGAGAACATAATATTTGATAACGTTAAAAAAAACATTAGATTTAAGATGCTTCGCAAACTCGTTCATTTATTGATTCACAAACGTTAACATTGCGACAATAAGAATAATCTTAGAATTATCCCTAGCGTTAGATCGATTGATTATTATGATTGCGATAATTATTACAATCTTGTTTAATCTTATTTAATTAATTATTATTTCTCTAGTAAGTTTGTCTAGTCTAGTTTCGAGCTTATGCATCATTGTTGTATTTGTGAGCTAATAGTTATACAAATGCGACGTTAAGTCTTTTATCTCTCAAGTCTTTTCATTATCTTAACGAACGATTTTGAAGTCTAGAATCTTGTTTGCTCTAATAATATTAGCTCTATCTCGTCTCGCAACAACAATATTGTATTTATTCTTTTATAGAACAAGAAAACAATACGTTTGAACAACATATATAATACTTGATGTAGTTAATCTTGTTATAGCAATTGCTCTTGGCAAGCGATCTATTGAGCGAATTGGCAACTAAAGTTGATCTAATGCTTCATCATTTAAAGTTTGACTTCATTAGCGCCTCAATCGCTACACTAGATTTCGAAGAACGAAACAAGAAGAAGCTTTATTGATCGCTAATAGAACAACTAACGTTAAATGAAAATAACTTGGAACGCTTCACAACGATTAATTAAGTGCAATATTAATTGTACTTGAGCGAGAATATAGTAGTCTCGCCATTACTATCTTCGTCGTTATTGCTCTTACTTAATGAGTCTTCAACGCAAAGCGCGCGTTTGTTGTTTAACTATGTTGGGAAATAAAATAAAAAGAGAAGAACGACAAGCTAGTTGTTACTAGATAGTCTCATGAACGAAACTTTAGTAAGCCCACCAATTTGAGAGAAAGAGAGCAAGATAAGAGAAAGAAGAAAATCTAATATAATTCGACTTAATCTAACATAGTTCGACGATCTCTTTCTATCGATAAATGAATGTAAGCTAGAATAATCGAACTCTTTAAAGACTTCACTAATTCATAATCTTCTAGACGTTTTTATCTATTATTAAGATTAGAGTCTTACGTAGACGCGCAATCATAGCGAGGTTCGAACGAGACTCAAGAGAATAAGGATGTGACATTCTAACATAATCTAACGACGTTCAAGCACAATTTGTTAATCTCTTTCTCTTCTTAAAGACTTCGTCGAAGTCACGACCTTTTAGGCGTTCTTTTCTATCACATCTTTCTAATTTATCCCACTTTTTCTCTTAGATTCCTTGCTTTCTTCTTGTTAAAACTACAATCGACATCGAATATGCTAAGTACATCGTCGAATTCGTCTTCGAGAAATGAGTCAAAATGAACAAAGCGATAAAAGTCTAGAGCATCATCGTCAATTATCTCTTCGTTCTCTATTAACACAATTAGAATCTCGCGTAGACGTGCGATCGTAACGAAGAAATAATTCGCAAAAATAAGAATGTGACATTCTAACTTAATCTAATTGCGTTTTAACATTATCTTATAATTTATTTTTTCTTTTGAAAACGTTATCGAAGTTACGACTTTTTAAACGTTTTCTTCTATTACATCTCTTTAATTTACGTTCTTCTCTTTTTCTTTTAAATTTCTTGTCTTCTCTTCGTTAAAGTCACAATTAACATCGAATACGTCAAGTACATTGCTAAATGCAAATTTAAGAAATAAACTACAATGAAGAAAGCGATAAAAGCTAGAATCTTATTGTCAAATATCGTTTCGTTCTCTATTATTAAAATTAAAATTCTATATAAGCGTACAATTGTAACGAAGAACAAGATCGTGACTCGTAATTTATTTACATGCATAAAGAAATACTATACAATATATTAAATGCATGAAGAAAGTTAAAGTAAATCTATAAATTATATATGTAAAACATAAGTAAATATGTAGAAATTATAAGCAAAAGAATGTAGATGAAGAGTATTTTAAGATAATTGATTTGCAAAGATTGTAAAACTATTAGAGTAATTATAACTTAACGTTTGTTCGACAAAGAAACGATCTTTACTAAATGATTTATGTCTTTTAAATTTAATACGTTTGTCTTATCGACTCGTTAATTGTTTCGTGAGCAAAGAGTTAATAAGAACAAAATTAGATATATAGTCTTTGCGATTAGAATAACATCGTTAATTAAATTGATTTCGTCTAGCTTCAACTTATCTTAGATTTGAAAAAAACTTTATTTTTGATAATTTATCGCTTTTTGATGCGATTAAAGCAACATATCTTGTCATTAAATTTAAATATCTTAACAATTTTTTTTACGATTATCGAGAATTTCTTTGCAAACGAATACAAAGACAACTAGAAAAAACATGTACGAACGCAAGTGTTTGTCTTGTTTGCGAAGAGTTACATCTCTTGCTCGCATGTAGTAATACTTAAGAGTATGTTTTGTACTATTAAGCAAACGATTTCGTCGAAGACTTCTAAAAGAAGCACTAAATTAAATTGACTTAAACGACGACAACACGAATCTAGAATCTTCTATAGAAATAAGATAGACAACAATAAATCAACTTGAAATGATAAAATTAGTCGATTGATCTCATGTGTCTTTAAGAAACGTAAAGAACAACTATTCAAAGTTCACGATTCGAATGCTCTTAACTCTTTAGATCAAGTTAGAGACAAACGATGCTACATCTTTAACGCGACTTTCTAGCACAACAATCTTATTGTCGAAGCACAACTTTTGTCAATTGCGAGAAAATCTTAAACTTGTCATTAAAAAAATAATAACGATAACGATCTTAAAGAATTAGAGAAAAATAATATTTAAATAAACAAAAAGAAGATTAAAATTAAGAGTTCGAAAAAGCGACTAAAGACGAAGTTTATAATAGCAAAAACAACTATACAAGTTAATATTTACGAAAAGATAATTAAGTATTTAGCGAGACGTTCGATTGTTAATGTATTTAGACTATTGTAGTCTTTTCTTAACTTAACGAACGAAAAGATGTATTAATCGTTCAATAGTTAAATTAATTATGTTATGACTCATTAATTACTACAATCTAAATGCACAACTAGCAATATAAATAGATTCTTTAACAACGTTGATCTTAAATCATTGCACAATCTCTTAAGCTTTAAAAGCTTAAACGAATGATAAAATAGTTTGCATTATGTTTTTATAAAGATCGCAACGACGTCTAGACACATACTTAATTCGAATTAAGTAAAACGACTTGTGCGTCGCAAAATCGATCTTACATAGTTTAACATCAAGAGATAATAAAGACAATCGAATTTCTTATTGATTATTTGGCGTTCGCGAACAATCTAGTATACTAGCTAGTTCGTCAATAAAATATAATAAGAAAGATTCAAATATATAATGAGTTTTATACGAGAAACTAGTGATGAAAAACTTAATCAAGTCTTCTAAATGAAGTAATCGTAATATCTATTATGCTATTTATTAACAAGATCGTATTAACTAGAATGTACGACAACAAACAAGCATATTCGATGTACATAACAATTAAGAATCTTAACAATAAGACAAGAAGAAATTAGATTCGTTTAGACTTCGTTTAGCTAAATTTTCTTTCAATTGTTAAATTAGAGAATATAGACACTAAGATCAATATATATTATCGAACGATAAAAATAATTCTTAAGCGTATAAGCAAAAAAAATTTTACGAAGTATTTATTCTAATCGATTGTTTGCAACTATCAAGACTTTTGTTATTAAAGAAATGTTTATTCTTTGCGCTAACGAATACACTTGACGTAATTATTCTATATTGATCGACATAAATGTCGATTATAAGAAACAAATTCTAATTATTGACGTTAAAAGCAATTAACATTGCAATATATGCATAGTTTTATCTATCTAACGCGAAAATATACGTATTGATTGATCTAGTCGCACTTACGAAAGCATTTAGGCGCAAATTCTTCACTAGATTAAAAATAACGTCTTAAATAAACATTTAAATTGAGTGCATTTAATAAAGAACTTTGTTTAGAAATATTAATTTATAAACATTTACGATGCAATAATAATAAATCTTTTGCATTAGCTTCATAGCAACGACATTGTAAATTATTTGCTTAAGTAAATTCGCAAACTTATCGATTATTATGTTTTACAATTTAAGAGAAATTAAAATAACTCTATTTTCTTAAGAAAAAGTGCAACAAATTAATTTGAGCGACGCTTTTAACTTGTAAGGACGTACATAAAACTTAAACATTTTAATTATTTTAATGAAGTTAAGCAATAAATAGATAGTAAGTAGAAGTCAATTTTGCGTCAATTGATTCTCGTAATAGTTTTGTTGCTTACTTCAATTTCATCGCATGCGATGTTATGCGTTCGAACGTTTCTAAACTTTGTTATGCTAGCACATTATCGAATTTACGACGATGAAATACTACGCTATATGAATTATGCCTTGTATTGTATTAATAAATTAAAGAAGATTTTTCGCGAGTTTCGAAAAGAAAAGAGAGATTTAATAAATTATTTCAACTTTCTTAAGTATTATATATTAAGTCATTGAATCTTGCACATAAAGAAATATGAAACTTCGATTAAATATAACAATTTCGCAAAAGAGACGATGCACAAAGAAGTTAAGTCGCAATATGATCGAACTAATAAGCATTCAAATTATTAAGAATAGATCTTGTATTATAATATTCGAAAAATTAAGATATAAGCAATGAACGATTTGTTATTACATAATGATACGAAAGCGCTTAATCAAATTGACACAACGTTCGATTAGAATGACATCACAATTGATTAAATTAATACGAACGAGAAAATTAAAATCACAAGAGCTTTACGATCATAAAAATTAAAGTCGTCTCGTTGAGCAATTAATTCGAACATAAAGAACAAACTTAAAATGATCAATGTGAGCCTTAGACATTAAAGGCGCGTTGCTAATATTATTAAATGTTTTCAAATTCTCGATTTTATTAAAGCTCTCAATTTGTTTATTCGTTATCAATGAGTCGTAAGAGATTAGGCACAAAAGAAAAGAGAAACGACTCTTGAAAACGAGAACATCTTCTTCTATCGCAAGGAGAATGATTTTTCGTAAATAAATAATTGTTTTGTTTGCATTCATTTCTTTATTATTTGCTAAAAACGTGTTGCTAAAACGACAAATATCGATGAATAGACTCGCGAAATAGTTCGTTGCTCTCATGTCTAAAGCGACAAGGACGACTTGACTCGACAAGACTAGATATGGGCTTAAAACTACATGCCTAGCGCAAAGAAACAAATAAATGACAAAAGAACGAAACGAAAGATCTTAAGTTGCATTGAAGAAACATTGATAAAACAATTATTAATTGTGATAACGATTTAAGATTTTAACAACGAACGATACGATCGTAAAGAAAAAGCGATATGCTATTAAGAAACTTTAATAGATGCTTTGCATTGGCGCAATGATAACTTTTCTCATAGCATTTATGAAATAATTGAAGCGAATTGTTTTAATTGAGAACGTTGATCGAATTGATAGAATTTGAACTCGCGTCAATTCTAAACGTTGTCAATCATTAAACGTAATGCTTATGTCGTTTCGACGAACGAAACAAACAAGAGTTTCTATATTAATAATTTTTGCGATTAAGAAATGTACAATTCGTTATACGACAACAATTGAAAGAATCTTGACATTAAACAAGCTAACAAGATGACAAAAGACATAACAATAAAGATTGCGAAACGAAAACAAAATGTCATTAAGACAATTGAAATCGTAGCGACGAGAATTGCGAAGCAAGAACAAAAGACTTAAAGAATTGTTAAAAATATGACGACAAAGATCGCGAGATAAAATGAATTAATAATTAAAGAGAATGCGAATCAAAGTGACGCAATTGCTAAATCAACGAAGAATTCTAAAAGCGTCAAATAAACAATATGACGAAGCAATGTATGTAAATCTAATTGTTATAGATTGTACGTTGTTGCTTCGATTGCGCTTTGCGACGCTAATTAAAACAAGTAAAGCAATACTATTGTTCAAAACTTCGAATGTGAGCTATGCGAGAATTGAATGAACAAACAATGCGATGTTAAAATGACGATCAATCTAACGATTAGTCGAACTTGTTAAGTGGTTAGATTGACGAACAAGATAATGTTCGCTAAACTAATAATGGTAATTGTTGAACCTAATATTAGATCTAAATTATAATATGAGTTCGCAAGAAACAATGTAATTCTCTAGTTGTTTCTAATAAATAGTTCTCGTATCTAGTGTGTTCGATTATATAGTTTCGATAATTGTTCAAATCTATGTTCACAAATCTATAGAATCTAGAAAATCTAGAAAATATCTTGACACGCTTAGCTCGATCTGCTTGCCAAAATGCGAATGATATAAAATCATCTATTGACAAACGATCTTTACATGATCGCAATTTACAAAAAGAACTCGAATGTAAGTTCTTGAAACTCTTGTTCTTAATGTGCACAAGTTTAAGAATCTAAAGTTGTCGAACGATATATAAGATTTTTTTTTGTAAATTATGAATCAATATTGTCTTTACAATTCTTATGAAGAATTTCCTTGTACGTAAATATTACAATAGATAATTTTTAATATTGAAGCGTCGTGATTTGAATTTGAAAATCTAGTCGCACAAAAATATATAGAACTCGCATAGATCCTTAGAGGTGTTAAATCAAGTAAAAATTAAAAAAATTAAAAAAATACTAATAATGTAATAGATAACAAAATAGAGAAGCAATATATTAATATTGTTAAATTGCTCAAGTTTAATAATAATATTAGAATTACAAATATCGAAATTAAAAGTTTGTTTATATACTAATAATATAGAAGACAACAAAACAAGAAAGTAATATATTAGTATTATAAAGTTGTTTAAGCTTAACAACAATAATATTATTGTAGAAACTAAAACTAAATAATTGTTTACAAAGTTGCATATTGTTGCTAATGCATCTTCTTTGTCTAATATAATATCGAAGATTAATATAATTAAAAAGACTAATATATTTATAGAGTCTCGAAGTTATAATTCGAAAGAAATCAAATATTATCGGCAATTCGGGAAACCGATCCCCCTAAATTCAAGATGCTAAGATGCGCTTAGGCCTAGCTCCCGCCCGGGAAGGCCGTCTCAAAGGTTGTTTCAAGAGTGCAGTCCTTGAATATTACGAACGTATAACTCGTACCTTGTCTTGGTGCCTCCATTGGATAAGGGGAATACTTCAAAGATTTTACTCTGCATCTATGGGTTTACACTGGTTTAACAGCCCAACATCATCCCGTCAACTCGTTGTCCGGCATAGTCTAAGAAAGGCTGAATCACTTCTTGCCGGCGTATGGCATACACGACGTTACCTCTATTCTACGGTATGCTGAAATAAAGAATCTTGTGAAGAATAAAAGGTATTTGATACCTTAAACATCTCCACCGAAACCCACTAGCCCCATACAACCGTCTGAAAGTGGAACAACACCACATTGTTCAGCATGACTGACAAAAAAGGCTTGACCTCCATCTTCTCAAACCCTCTTTTCTTTACAATTCTATCTCTTCCTCGTTTGGTGGAGTCGGAATTTGTCCGAAAGGACTGCCTCCACCACCCGATGACGTAAAGCCGCCAAACGTACTTATCGTCTGTGACTTCTGCTGGGCGCTGCCCCCCGAGCCACCGAATAGGCTTGGAAATTGCGGTTGTGTATCCCTCTTAATGTTACTGACGCCCCGTCTCTCCAGACTAACCTCATGGCCATTGAGCGTCGCCTCATACGTCGCCATTGGCTCCTCGTTCAGCATATCATAGACAATCGTCTGCTCATTCAAGAACGCATGTGCCAGCTTCGGCTTGACGTGGCGATGCACCGCCTTCTGCAAGGATCGTGCACCCAGCTCATGGCTATAGTAGTTGCTGGCAAGATGCTGTGCGAGCTGCCCGTCGTCTTTGTAGTTCAAGATCAGGCGGCGAGGGAAGAGCTTGGCTTCGACGTTGACGGGTTTGCGGATCTCATTCTTGAACTCACGCATGAATTTGTAGGTTGTGACGGCTTGCTCGAGGTCGTTGAAGGGGACGAAGGGGATTGTATACGATAGACGGCCGGTCAATGGCGCGCCGAATGTCCTGATCGCAACGTTCTCGAGCAGTGTGCAGAGCTTTTCATAATCGACTTGTACCGAATGAGTCTGGCTGGCGTTCTCCATGCTGGTTGACCAAAACTTCTGGATCAGTTCCTCGCCAAGGTTGGCTGCTAGAATCCAGATGATTTTGGTGCAGTCTAACTTCGTCCCGTTGCGGCGGTCCTGGTACATGCCACTTTCAAAGGGGAGAAGCATGGCCTTGTGGACGCCCGCAGTGGTCTTCTCGAATTCGTCAAGGAAGACGACAGCGCGTTGGCCAGAGTGCTCGGCAAGGAAATTGTTGAGCATGGACCCCTTTTCGTGGCCCATGTACGGAGCTTTGGGACCGAAAATGTCCGTCTCGTATCTCATTTCCGTGCAGTCTACAATGTAGATGTCTAGGGACAGGAGATTCCCCATGCGTTTAGCAACTTCTGTTTTGCCGTGGCCGCTGGCTCCCGTGAAGAGCATGACAAGAGGGAAGCCGCTGTCGAACAGGTAGTGACTGGCCACTGCATCGACAACTTGCCTGATAGCGGGTGTCTGGCCGATGATATGGTATGGCGTCTCAAGGAGCGGGAGGATGTTGAATGCGGTCGCGATCTGTACCATTCGCGGCGTCGACGAAGCAAGATGCTTGGCTCGCCAAAGCGAGTATCTCTGCATAAGGGTCAAGTTTCTAGCGAGAGCTTTTCGAAGCTCAGGGGTGCACCAAGACCTGAAGGTGAAGTATCCATCCTCGCTTGCCGTGGGTGAGTCCGCTCTTGGAGCTTGCAACGGCGTTTTCCACATACTGCACGGTACTTGCTCTGGTTTTGCTTGCTCTGCAAGCAGAGCGATAAGCGTGTCTGTTGTGTCCGAGAGGTCATACTCCGCGCTGAGAATGGTGTAAGCGAGCAAAGGCAATCCTGTTGGCTCGGATCCCTTGCTTGGGTCTGCACCAGCTTTACAAAGCACCCTCACAATCTCGGGGGAATTCTGTTCCACGGCAAAAAATAGGATTGGGAATACATCTGCGGATGTACAATCTTTCAGGGGCGAGCTAAGCTGTGATTTGACAGTCGCGGGGTCAAAGCTGTTTAAGTATCTCTCGATTGATGCGACGCCAGCTTGATGTTGCATAGCCCACGCCAGCTTTTCTAGCGAAAAGGCATGGAAGTCTTTGGCATGGTCGAGGAATGACTCTGCTTGAGTGATATTGCAGCATTCATTGAACCGTTCAGCATCGATACCATCAATCTGGGGCAGAAAGACTGGCAATTTTATATGGCGCGTCATAAAGGGCAGAGCTTGTGCTGTCTTGATTTTCTTAGAGGGTGAATTCGCTATCTTCTTCGCCATGTCTAACGACGAGGAAGAGGCTGCAGAAGGCGGAGGAACGTGGAAGAGGCTTTGGAGAGCCATTGGACTATCACACAAGCTCAATGTCAGCGTGCTGTGATACGAGTACAAGAGGCTACCTACCCGACCGAAGGATTGGTAGATGCTTGCATCTTTTCGTTTGCCCCAACTGCTCTGTTGGGCTTTGTGCTGGTTTAATCACGAGGCTTGGTGCTTTTAAGAAAGAGCTGTGGGAGAGGATGTGAAGGATTTTCCAGCTTTGTGTCAATTGAGCTCGCGCTCTCAACACTTGGGACTTGGGCTACTGAATAGGACAAACCTCATCACATGTCAATTGGTGTAGTGCGAGCATCATAAACAAAGCATTACATTGGAATACAGCATAATCTATGCTGTTTCGAGAATACCATCGATGTGTTTATTCCCCTACCTTATCTATTCTCATCACCCTCTTGTTGTCCATTTCATCAGCCCCCTTGGCCTCTCACCTCACCGGACAAGTCTTTGATTTACACCGGTGCGGCCAGCGCAAGATCTGAAGGCCGGAGACATCGAGATATAGAATTATCGTCAACAGGCCCAGCGAGCTTCACGTCTTCCTTTCTGCATCACAAAGGCTACTGCGAGGCTCCTTCTAGGTCTTATAAGAGTTCTACGCGATTTTTTAATTTGTCACAAGGTCGAAGGGGAAGGGAGTAGGGTAGGAATCATAGGAGAACTTTTGACGGCTTCTGTGCGTGTCTCATTGTCGCTTTTGGGGACGACGAGTAAGGGGCTGAGAGCGGCCCGTGTTGTTGGCACTGCTATCAATATGATGCCAAATCGATTCTTCTGTAGACTTGGCGGTTTCAACGTTCGATTCAGATGCGAGTCAGTTGATTGGAGGATCGTTAACTTACTTTAGGGCTCGGCTAGACTAGCGGGAACGGCGACGCTAAAATCCCGGGGTTTCGTCATTTGATGATCCAGGTTTGGAAGCGCACCCATCATGCATTAAGATCATCGCTCACGCGCACATGTAAATTTCACTCCCATCATCGTATACCCACAGTGGACAGACTGCCTATTTTTCAGAAATCTCTGGTGTCACTCCTATGCAAGAGTGGTCATTCTGCTTCTACCCAACACCTCCTCCCTTTGGCCGTTCAGTCCACATATCCATCATGACTCAAACCCCTGCTCAAGCGACTGATATTCCCAAACGCCCAAAGGGTAAGCTCGTGTCTCTATGGTCTTATATTCTACAGCGGGAACCTAACGATGACAACAGGAATATTGAAAACCGCCTCCCACACATCCCCTCCCTACCAACCCCCTGCATCTGGCCCTACTCCTTCCCAGACCCTTGATTCGATTACTCCTTCGTCGGACCCTGACCTCACACTTTCCAATACGCTTCAAAATGCGGGTCATCGGCGGAACAGCTCCAATCCCCGTTCGTCCGTCTCGCGTCGCCAGAGCACCAACGCAGGCCTTCCAGCCGACTTGGCAGACGAGCCACGCCTCAAGTGGGACGAAGCCAATCTTTACCTGACCGAGCAGGAAAAGAGCTCTACGATGAAGATCGATGAGCCCAAGACACCCTACACCAAGCGATATGAACCCGAAGAGGACGAGGAAGAGATGCGGATGCTTGATGCCCAAGAGCTGATGGTAGATGAGTTCGATAAGGTCCGCGCTGGTGACAGTGCATCTGGAGGCAGCCGACCATCTCGATCAACAAGGGAGACCGATATTCCTGGCTTGGAGTTGGGAGAGCCTGAGGAGGCAGTTCGTGGCTCAACAGGAGACGGCGGCAGAATATCCAGGAGTGGGAGTGTCAAAGGCGAGAAGATCGTGGTAGTCGATCCAGAGGCTGACGGCGAGGCTGTCAAGAAAGATCACGATGGAAACGTCCGGCACAAGGAGTTCGAAGAAATGAGGAAGAAGCATTACGAGATGAAGGATATCAAGGGTTTACTGGGGTGAGTGGCACCGTTTTGTCCCAGCTTCGCTACTCGGGAAACCGCTGTCGTGCTGACTACTTCTGCGTGTAGACATCCTGAGCAAATTGAGGATATGATGGCAGAAGATGACGCTTCGGAGAACCCTCCCCCCCTGCCAAAAGCACCACGAGGAATACCCAACGGTTCATGATGGTAGTGACTGGCGCAGAGGAAGCCTGGAGGATGGCTCGGCGTTGATGGGCTCGTTGTCTTTTGACGCTCCGAAAGTAATGCCGTGTACTTCTACTCTTTTCACTAGCTACTTGAGCATCCCATGCTGTGCTACATTTGTTGCACCTTCCCTCAACGCTTCTTAGTGAGTTGCATTGGCGGCTTTACAATGGACTAAACGATGATGCCTAGTCCACAACGCCAACCATCCGATGATCTACCTTGGTCAATCGAAGCATGCAACAAGAGGATTCTGATGGAAGCATCGAACATGTATCTAAACCGGATGGACCTTTGGGAAGTACGCCATGTTACTGATAGGGATAGGAGAACTGAGAGAGCTAAGAAAACCGCATCTGGATACTTTAAGTGCCGCCAAATCGCTGCACTGATTGACGGATTAACGGATTGACGGATTGACGGATGACCTTGATACCGTTTCGCCAGAAGTGAGTTGCAACTTCCCAAAAAGTGAGTTTTGCCTTGCCGGCATAACTCAATTATCATCTCAGCTTTTCAATCTTGTCTCCAGACTTGCACCCATTAGCTTTCAGCACCGGTAGTAGTACATTCTTACATTCTTGCATCGTCTACCAATCGCTAGCACTAGTCTTTGATCAAAAGCCTGTTCTACTTATTAGCTATGGCCAAAACCGACTCCAAAGCTTGCCCAGTCCCAAGTCGCCGCAATTTCGCTTTCTGGTTCACCCCTCTAATCTGTGGATTGCTTGTAGCCACCATCGTGGGTGTGCAGTTCTACTCAGCTCAGAGGTCAGCGATCCCCTTCGCATCGACCATCACGTGTCTCTTTTCTCAATCCTTTGACTCAAAGGAGCAATACTGACTCCATATTCTCCTCAGGAAGTATGGCCGATACCCCGACTACGCCCAGCTCGAATACAAGCTCGTAGACACCTACCAAGGCACCACCTTCTTCGACAAGTTCTACAACTTCAACGAGTACGACCCGGAGATCGGTTTCGCCCTCTACGGCGACCGCTACGCCTCCGATGACCTGAATCTCACCTACGCCTCTGCGAAGGCAGCCGTGCTGCGCGTCTGGGACAACGACGACAACGCCGATGCCGGCTACGGACGGGTGTCCGTACGGGTTCAGAGCAAAGCCCAATACAACGAAGGGCTCTTCATCTTCGACATCATCCACACACCGTACGGCTGCGGCACCTGGTAAGTCCTCCCCCAACCCCCCCTGACCCCCTTCAACAGCACAAACAGCTAACAGAAAGTCCCCCAGGCCCAACCTCTACCTCCTCGACCCCTCCAACTGGCCCTCAAACGGCCAGATCAACGTCCTCGAATCCGTCAACCTCGGAGACTCAGGCTCATACACGACACTCCACACCGCCGACGGGTGCACCATGAAGAACATCCAACGCCGCCAGACCGGCCTCGTGCTAGCCACCTCCTGCGTCAACACCACAGGTGAAAACTCTGGATGCGGCGTCCTTGGGCCCCCAGAAACATTCGGTGAGACCTTCAACCAGCACGGCGGCGGCGGCGGCGTCTTCGCCCTCTCTCTCACCCCCCTCGGCATCCGGCAATGGTTCTTCCCCCGCAACTCCACACCCCCCAACGTTATCCCGACTTCACTTAACCCAACCACCGGCCCCGACCCCTCCACCTGGGGTACGCCTGTGGCAGATTTCCCCGGCACGACGTGCGATATCGCCAGTCACTTCTACAATTTAACGCTTGCACTTGATATCGACTTGTGCGGTGGTTGGGCGGGCAGTAAGGAGGTGTTTGGGAGGACGGGGTGTGGGGGGCGGTGTGTGGACTTTGTGTCGAGCGAAAATGGAGCTTTTGGGGAGGCGTATTGGGAAATTGGGGGGATTTGGGTCTGGGGGCCGGTGTAGGCAAAGCGTTGAAGCGTCTTTGTATGTTATGGTATGGCTTGGGATTGGAGTTATGCGGGTTTTTGGGATCCGGCTTTTGGTGCATTTTGTAAGCGGCCTCCAGCCTGAGGCAAGCGTGATATCAATATCTTTTGGCCCGACTGTAGTCTTCTACCGGGTGAAATAACGTTTTGACGTCTTTCCGTTTGGTGTTTGACTGGTCTGGGAGGCCCGGGACAAGCGCGATATTAATATCTTGACTTCAACTGTAGTCTTCTATCGAGTGAAATAACGTTTTGACGTTTTTCCGTTTGATGTTTGACTGGTCTAGGAGGCATGTTGGAGGCTAGCACGATGTCTTCTCCCACACTCCTACACGTTTCTACATTTTTTCATAAGCTTTCTATTGCCCCTTTGGAAATCTATTTTTATGCAATCCATAGCCATCTCTCTACAGGCTGCAAACGCCAGTTATGCTATCGTGATTCATACCGCAGCTAATCTACTGCCATTTCTGCACGACCACGCCACCACGCTTGAATTCAGCCAGGTCACCCAGCGCGATCGCCTTGTCCTGCAGCTCCTTACTGGGAAAAGTCGTCATCAGCACCCAAGGTCGGCCTTGGCTTGACGGCGATGACGCGTTGACGAAAGCGTAGACATCCCCTATCGTGTGGGTATTGTTGAAGCGCGATACTAGACGCGTGCCGTCGCCGAGCCTGACCTGCAGCGAGACCGTGGGCTGCGAGTCGTTGACCTCGACGGCTTGAGGCGCGGCAGGCTCAGTGGATGCACTGCTGGCGGCGCTGTTGTTGTTGCTTGCCACAGGAGCACTGGAGGAGGAGGTCGTGGTGCCAGCAGGCCCCGGAGTGGGACTCCCCAGCCGCTGCCCGCCGCTGGAAAAGGGCTTGTACTTCGTCTGCGGCGCGACGTATTTCTCCGCGTGCTGCACGAGCTTGACGTCGACTTCCTGCGTGGGGTCCACGTTCATGATGTGCAGCGGCGCGCGCCCCTGCCGGATCATGGCCAGATACCCGGCGTTGGCAGGGTCGTCGGTGCGGTACAGAGGGCCGTCGTCGACGGAGAAGCCGTCTTCCCAGAAGTGCAGGCGGCGCTCTACGAGCGTGGGACGGCGCGGCTGGGAGGCGGCGGGGTCTTCGATTGTGCGGCTTTCTGTGTCGTCGCCGCCTAAGGTGTGAGCTGTTCCGGTGAAGTTGGAGGATGGGGCCCTGGCTTCGTCGCCGCCTGGTCGGGGGGCGTTTCTGAGCTAGGTTAGGGTGGGAAGTTCGAGGTGGTTTGTGTAATGGGGCCACTCACTTCTTCGCTCGTTCCAGGATCTTTCGCTTTATATCATCTGGATTCTGGACTGCCAGAGCAGACTTTTCGCCGCCTGCGAATAGGTCTTGGTTCTCCTCGTCGTCGTCGTCATCATCAGAGTCGTGGCCATGCCCCGCGTGCCCAGACGGTGCCCCTCCACCTAGATCGCCTAGGGTTGCGAACTTCTTCGGCGGCGGCTTAGCTGAGCTAGATGCGGGAGCCGGAGGCATGCTCGATGTGGTCGGGATGGGTTGAGGTACTGAAGAGCCGCCTAAAGTTCGATCACTGCTAGGGGCTGTTTGTTCTTCTTCATATGGGTTTGACTCCTCCGAGGGTGATGGCGGTGCTTCGGCGGCTTCTTCAAGGGAGGTGTAATACTCGGCGGCTGCGCTTGATAGATCCCACTGGTTTGTTGCGAGGTACTGCTCAGCCTGTTGATTATGTTAGTGGCATGAATATGGACCGGGGTGCTCGATGATTAGAGCAAAGAGAGCTTACTTCGTGAGCGGCAACGCCTGTCAAGCCTGTGAACTGTGAGATCAGGGCATCATGATCTGAAGCGTCCGCGGACATGATTTATCGGGGCAAGTCTAAGCGTATGTTGTGTGGTGAAATTTGGTTGTTTCAACGATGGAGATTGCCTGGCCGCGGCTAGCCGAATCTTTTCATGTCGGTGTTTTCGAGTCCTCGTCAGTGTCACAGCACAGCAGTGAAGAGCTTCAGTGTGATGCGCTATGACCTGTTCACCGGCTTGTTACGATCGAACAATTCATAGTCAAATCACATAACCCCTGTCCGCACAGCCATTTTCCTTCGCCATGGCAAGTGAACGGCCTGCTCGCCCGGACCTCACCGAGTCCTCCATAACCATTCCCTCCGACAGCGAGAACTACTCCTCGGGCAACAACGAGATATCTCCATCGCCACCCTCTTCTTCAAGCTCACCCATGATACTCTATTCTCCGCCTACAATATGGGGCTTACTACGCGGCGCAGCCATCAATCTGCTACTTCCCTTCATCAATGGCCTAATGCTCGGTTTTGGCGAATTGTTCGCGCATGAGGCAGCCTTTCGATTAGGGTGGACAGGGACGAAGGTAAGCAATACCCTCGAACCAGATACCAGGAACGTCTATCTGTAGACAATTTTTGCTATCGCTCAAAGAGTTCTTGATTCACTGGTCGAGCCTTCACATCGGAGGGTTAAATGTTTACTGCTACGACGATTACTGATCAAAGTCCTGAACTTCCCAGGTTTTCCCGAGCGGACGAACTTCAAGACCGGTAGGACCAGGGGTGGAGATGCGAGAGGATCCTGTGAGGAAGAAGAAATGGGACCACGACCTGGATGATATGACCGCACTCGAATGAGGACAGGTTGACATGGAGGGGAGGCATTCTGTCCAGGACGAAAGATCAGCTCGTCTCGCATGCTGGACAATAAGTCGAAGTCCAATATCGTAGGATGAAGAGCAAAGGCGAGAAGACAGAAGGCCGTCGTGTTGGCAAGCCGGCGATTGGCTTACGATGTGGTGACCTGTACACCTTGGTACATGTACATAGGCACAATTCAGCAAACACTGAGCGGCGCGAACAGTTTCTCTGTGATCGACATGCAGTAGGTCATGTTATGAGAATCCGCAGCGGTGTATATGGGCTTGCCACGATGTTCTAAATCAGCCTCACCCCCTCCGAACTTTGAACCGGTTTTTCTTTCATCGTGCAACATTCGGGCTCTAATTTCGGAGGGAGAGCAAACGAGACACTCAAAGAGCCAGAAAGCTCGATTTTTTCCTCGAGTGAGGTAGGGAATTGAAGCTGCCGCGGCGTCATTGCTTGTAGCCGCCGTCATAGCCTAGCCACACGAGGCAAGTCTGCTCCATACTACACGTAAATCCCACTGTCTCATTGGTGTGAGACAGGTCATCCGAGCTCGTTTCAGAAAACAACCTGCAGAAAACGGAATGTCAAAGTACGCCGGCTGCATCTAGTGCTTCAAGCTTGTGAGGAGACAAGAAAATCTTGCGGGGCTGTACGGAGGTTCGTGCCCTCATTTGTTGAAGGTTGTTCCTGGTTTCGGTCAGAGATCGAATTCTTTCCCAGTTCTCTTACTGATTGAAGGCTTTAGAGTCTATATGCTGAACAATGTACTAAGCACGTATGAGATTATACTTGAGCTATCCACGGATGAATGTTGAGGGTCTTTCGTTCACCTAAGGACTCAAACATCACAGGTTCTTGATTGACCACCGCTGACGCATGTTTGAGAATCAATTTATGTCGTTGAACGGAAATATCAACGTTCCGCGCATAGGCTGGGAATTTCGCCGCAAGAAGGGATAGAAGAGGACACCTCTTACCGCTGGGTATGGGTTTCTGCGAGGATCGCAATAGGGGTATTTGTAGCTTGCCTTTCTCTTTCGTGTAGGGTCACATTGAGTGTCTTGACTGCGTGGGGCACCTGGAAACTTAGCAAGCTCCTGGTGCTTTCCCTTTGTCGTTCATCGCAGGCATAGCGACGCGTGTATATTGCATCCGAGATCGTCCAACCATGCCTGCACGTGTCGCATTGCGCGACTGAAAGGCCCGCTCTGCCCTAAGTCGTGCCTCAAACTTTTCAGCAGAGGAAGAAGGCTAGGGGAATGCGGCGATCCTTTAGTCGTAAGAGAGGGTGAGCGAGGAATCGGGCTAGCGCTGGGCGAACGATCCGCAACGAGCTGGAATGAAGGGTTCTGAAGCATTTCTGGGGCTGCATCGCTGATGCTAAGGGACGGCTACAAGAAAGCATACGGCATACAGTAACGGTCGCGAGGCAAGTGGGAGTGCTTGTACAGTATAGATTCGAATGGAAGAATGGAGTCACCTTAGGGACGCAGGCTCGTTGATTTGTTTCGGTGCCTTCCTGCCGAGTGATGAATGATTTTCTACAGGACAGGTCATTAATCGTGACCCTCACGCATCCCAGATGCGTCAAAAACCTGCTTTCATTCGGCCATATGTCTCCATAAGCTGCGGCCTGATTAATCTAGGTATTGCAGAGACGATGACAACCATTTAGACTACCTCTCCAGGGAGGTAGACGGGAACCTTGGCTGCTTATGGAGCGGAGGTTTTATTGGAGGCCAAGTCCATGCAACCAATCAATAGCGGCATTGGCGGCGTGGACTAAATTACCTCTTGAAGGACCTTCCACCGTCTTTGGCGGGCCGGGCTATTCAAGGTAAACAGGCTTGAACTTTGTGCTGATGAGAGGGTGGGGGAGAAGCTACAACGCGAAGACAGGGCCTGATATCGCTGCCCCAATAATACCTATTGTGTGCTGAGGAGCAGCCACAGAGCAGAAGAGGGCTTAATTCGCATGGCACAGTGACCTTCTGTTGATTAAAGGAAACAATGATCGAAGCATGCTCTTGAACGCTCACACATCAATGGGGCAGGCACCAGCCATTTTGGGCTCTGTTTTGAAGATAATCTAAGTGTGTCCTACTCAATTGAAACGTGGACGCTAACACATCTCGGTTCTTTTCATTATATTCGACTCGAATAACGAGAAGGGTATTGATAGGAGGGAGTGAGCCGTGCTGACCTGTTTGAACACGTACAAGATCCAGTGCTGGCTTACCAAGTGGATCCAGAGACTTCATAGGTAGGCGGCCAGATCATCCTACTGGATCAGATTGTAGTCAGCAAGCCTAAGGCTCATCCTACCTAAGTCCCTTTTTGATTGAATCGGTCTCGGAACCAGCAAAAGCCAATTAAAAATTAGCGCGGATTCGCAGGGTTGTAGGTTATCTTGACTATGACCATGTTCCAGTGCGCAGCCAGGGTGTCCCGCACAGGGAGCAAGAGTGGATATTACAGCGCGGTTAGTGCTTTGATTTCTCTAGAGCTCGACACTTCTGTACCCTTTTGCTGCCGCCACGGCAAGCCAGGCATGCTCGCCCATGAGCGAGGAGGAGGAAGTGCAGGTCAAATTTCAGCTCTTTTGGGTTCGTCGCGTCCAAGTGCGCTTGCGTTAATTCGCGAGTCGCCTCCTTGGGCCTCCATCCCCAAAGCCCGGCGATGCGGTAGATGTGGGTGGGTGTCGACTGTAAAGGGATTTCTCTTCAGACACCAACTCATGACGACGAAAGCAGATTTGGGACCCATGCCCTTGTAGCGCATCAGCTCCTGCATAGCGTCCTCGTCGCTTTTCTCGAAGAGGTAGTCGAGGTCCCACTTGCCATGGCGTTCCCAGACTTGCTCGAGCATGGACATAATGATCTTGGACTTCTGGATGTGGAGACCCCCACAGTAAATCGTATCCTGCAACTTTTCCAGCCCACCGGCAACGATTTTGTCGTAAGCAAAGACCGAGCCGTAGATTTCCTTCATGCTGTTCATTGCACGCTTAGCATTGCTCCAACTCGTCGCCTAGCTCAAAATTGCGACGACCATAGCATCAAGGACGAACGGTATAGTCTCGGGCGTGTTTGGATCTTTGAACTCCTCGTCTACGGCTTCCTGATGCATCTCTTTGAGAACGCGGTGGGCGCTCTCGCATTCTTGGCGGGTGGGTCGATCAAAGTCCGGATAAGGAGACGAGGTAGCAGAAGCAACCATGATTGCCACTTTTTCTCCGCGAGGCGTTCATCGTTTCTTGCCACTACCCTCTCGACCTCCGTGTCTGGAAGGAGAGGGGAATTTTCTTGAGGGGGGTCTAACGACCTTTTGACTCGCTTGCTAGATGTCGTGTCCTTCATCGGGGACGCGGCTCGTTTCGAATTAGAAGACGTCGCGGACAGGCCAGCGTGCGCCGTTTTAGCAGTGTTCCTGTTCGACTGTCTCATGACTGTGATCTTGCAAGCCAGGTTTCTTGAAGTCCCCGCCGGGCGAGCGCGGGCGTTGTAATGCGTGAGCGGTAGCAACGAAGAGGTACTTTAATATGGACGCACTAGGACCATTTGGTGCCTAGATTATGGATTCGGCAAACCTGCTTCGGCAATTCAATCATTTCCCTTCCAGCTTTGGAGCTTCCAGATCCTTTCGCATCGCTCACCTACGATGATAATTGCGACTAATCTCCGAGGGATCACATCCAGTACTCGGAGCCATCTACACATCTCAAGATCAGCAATCAACGACCACAGAGTAGCATTCCCCCTTTCCCTCGGAGTGTCTTGGCTAACGTACTCTCGTAGTTCGCTTCTACCGTTACAAGGGCACCCCTCAAGCTCTTCGCACATGGTCGGCTTGCAGACCGACATTGTTCGTCATGGCGACCTTCACTGGTCGTTACAAAGCCAGCGCAATTCTTTGTGACGATCCGCTTCGCTTCAACCCACCCTTCTACTACGGTAGTCCCACCATCAACGCCCTCATCTTCAATTGATCTACCACCAAGTGTAGAAGCGACTCCTGTCATCAATGACGATTCTATTTCGCCCGCGCTAGATGAGTTCATGGCAGATGTGCCCGCGATACCGGAGAAGATAGGGTACATGAAAGAAATCGGACTTGATTACGGATGGGGCCCAACAGCCTTGGTTGAATGGCTGCTTGAGCATGTGCATGTATATACTGGGACGTCATGGGGCGTCGCGGTCATCATCACGGCATTTCTCGTGCGACTTGCGCTCTTCAAAGGTTACATTGAGGCTGCCGACACTTCCGGTCGATTGGCAGCGGTACGAGAATACGTGAAGCCGCTCCAAGCCCGCTTGCAGGCTGCTAGAGGAAGCGGGGACCAGTCAGCTATGCTTCTAGCGACGCAAGAGCTCAAAGCTCTCTACCGAAGTTCAGGTATCAAAGTATGGAAGATGGGCCTACCTCTGATACAGATACCTATCGGGTTCGGGACTTTCAGACTTCTGCGAGGCATGGTATCTCTTCCTGTCCCGGGCTTAGATGAAAGCGGCTTTTTATGGATCAAAGATCTCACTGTTGGCGACCCCTTGTTCATTCTTCCAGTCTTGACTACTGTAGCTATACATTACGCAATCAAGGTTTGCAACCACCGCCCCAAGCCTTTTGCTTTCAGTCCCGAGATCTGACTTGCACAGAAAGGAACAGAACTCGGCACCAGCCCCATCAACTCCCCAATGATGCAGAAATTTTCACTATACGTAATGCCCATTCTGGGGGGTGCTTTCCTTCTTATACATCCTGCGCTGGTGCAGCTTACTTTCAGCTTCACAGCGGTGTTGGGGCTTATCCAGGCGCATCTTTTCCAGCAGCCTTGGGTTCGAGCAAAACTTGGCGTCCAGCCCCTCCCTACTCGGAAGCCCAACGCAAGAGTAACACCCTACGGTGGTACCCTTACTACGTATGAGGCTCCTGCACCAACACAACCCGCTCATACGGTAGCCTCGGAGCACGAGCCCAAAGAAAAGGCTTCATCCTTCACCAGCAGGCTAAAGAGCGTGATATCAAGACCAGCTTCGGGGGTGAAGGGAGCAGCGTCCGAGTTTGCGAAAAGCGTGCAACAACATCGAGCTAGTACGGGCGCTACTAAAAAGAAGCACGGACGGACGACCGCTGAGCTACAGGAGGCTAAAAGATACGAAGAGAGGCATCGACGTCAGCAGCCTGCAAAGAAGAATGTAAGATAATTTAAAGCGAAGAGGGGACACGAGCGGCCATTGTGATTGGCGTGTACCAGGAGTATCGGGGTCAGCTAAAGGACTTGGGGTGATCCCCTAGTGACCAGCGAGAATAGTCCCTTACGTTTTGTCAAGCACAATCAAGGAAAGCAGACACTTGAGCATTTACGCGAATTCTGAATCTACTGATACAGTGGTCTGGACTGACATCCCGCAGCAGCCCGTGCAATGAAACCATGGAATGGCCCTCAATATGATTCTCTGAAGTGATTCGAATTCGGAGACGTGGAAGATCATAAACTGGAAGGCTCGAGACAGGCATATCAGACAGCGTGTGGTAGGACGGGCTCGCATTCCTGTTGTGACCTTGAAGGTACGTCGACTCGATACACGATTTTCTCCGCAATCTTGCACTTCTGTATTCCACATCAATCGTTTTTTGTTGGGTCTTCAACCTTTGGCCTCGTGAACCTTCTCCCGTTCCAACAATGTAGGAATTTGGCATAAGGTAAGCGCCAGTTGCAAGTTTTGGCTGAACTATAAGATATCCTGTCGAAGTTGATAGTATGCAAGTTCGCGTCATAATTGTGGATCACCTGCTTCAGTACATTGTATTGTATCTGTGCATGGGCTGGAGTTGCCGATCAGCAGGCATCTACGACCTCGAGGATGCACTCACCAACAGGGCACTGCGGAGGCGTAAGCCGTCGAGAGATTGGCATAAAGGTGTGTGGAATCGAGAGGCATCCATTGATACATTGCTTGCAGTCTCCGAAAAGAACAACCGCAGAGCGATGGTGGGGTTTCAACTGCAGGGCGCCACGGTAATGCTGTATCCGCTTGAAAACAATTTATCAGCGATGTTTTGTCGATCCAATGCTGATCATCTGGTAATGGACTTCGTATGGCGATGATAACGACGGATAATTTGGTTGTTGCACTCTCTGCTGGATACTCTCCGGCCGCCGGTACACAACCCAGAAACTGTAAGGAGATGGTCACTGCAGCTCCTCCTCTGCCGCATCACGTGGACGACTCAGTCGGACCAGATTGGAGTCTACGATGTAGCCGATGGGAGCATGGATATACGGCAATCTACGAGGCAAAAGAACCAGTCACGACTCAGCACTCCAGCTAGAAGTACTGCCGAAGAAGCTCGTCTCGCGGTTTGCAGAAAAACCGGGACACTAATTGCGGGAGTCCTCACTAAAAGTGTCCCACTTTTTCTGCAAACCGCCACCAGGTGCGAGTAGTGATGTGTAGAACGTAAAAGACACGTGCAGTTCACTTGCAATTCACGTGATATGTTCAAGCATCTGGCGCAGTCTATAGGTCTCTACTAGGGTTGCAGATATTTATTATTTTATAACTGGCAAAGACTTCAATGGTTATCTACATTACTAAACATAATAATATGTGTCTTGAGATTTAGAGAAGATAGCATTGCTTTCTGGTAATGTTTGCACCAAAAATAGAGAGATTTGTTATGGTTCTCGTAAACATAGCATATTTCTACATGAAGTCTGCCTAGGAAACATTTGTTTCCTACATTATCTTCGGAATTTCGATAAGATTAAAGAAACAACCAAATCTCCATAGAAACTACACCAGAAAAGCCGGGATGTCCATAATATCTCTACCTGTACTAAAGCAAGGTTCATGCATCGCAAAGAAGGCAGTAAGCCTCTATAATTATTGCATCTATTGTTGTTGCCGGACATCAATTTTATGCCTATTTATAGGGCTCTCCCCCTACTAGCGCATTTTACATTTTACCGTAAAATGGAAATCCATTTTACACGTTTTACCGCGTCTTACCGGTAATACCACGCTAACGGTAATACCGATGTGCATCACTAGGTGTGAGCGAAAGTCGTGCGGCTTACGGCTCGGCTAATATGGTGAACAGTAAGCCGCACGACTTTCGTTCCCACCTGGTGCCGCGAGGCTCAGAGCATTGCATCGCCTCTTCCCGTCCCGCATCCTAGACGTGCATTAGTAGATCTGGGAAAGGTTTCAAAACTTCAAAAGATTCCGAATCTTGGCTTAGCTTTATGATCATCAAGGCACGGCATCCCCGCTATTGGAGCGCATGGTGCGAAACATTATCAGGAGTCCTGTGGCGGCTTTGTCCAACCTATTGACACATCAGAGGTCACATTCTGCAACAAAAAACTCGTATCAACAATCAACATCCATCTAGAATTCTAGATCCACCTAGGCCGACATTGAGTACATGGGCCATGGTAGTCGATACCACACGGACCCCAAGGCCAGATCGATAGGGCATGAACTAAGATACCTCTTTGCACTTCGATTGCTCGGTGGCTAGATAGTGCTCCAGTGGACATGGCCACTACTATTCCGTATGCCGGGAGTCGAAAATGTGTCCAAGCCCACGGGATCGTTGGCCTATGCACTTGTCAGGTACGAGCGTCATCCACACCCCTCCATATGATGCTTCTGTCATCCCGTGTGTAAGGGGCATTGAGTGCCTGGACTTTGTAGTTTAACTTGATGCGATTAAGGCGACGGTTTTCTTCAATTACTTCTTGTCGCATTCGCTCCGTTTTCCTCTGGGCTTCGACCACTCAACGTTCCTTTTGCAAAGCTGTTCATCTACCTCGTCTACTTCCTGTGATTAACAGATGCATGTGTTTGCCCACCAGCGGTGTTTCAGCTGAGCGTCGTCCGAGAGATCGGAAATGGCTACAACATTCGCACTTGAGGCGCAATTCGCCCCGTTGCCCTCAACGAATTGGACACGGAGAGCTTATCATGCGTGTAAGTACTGCATTCGCTTTGGTCATGCCATCAGCCATTCGAAAAATCCCAAACTGTCTTACCCAATAGTCCAACCCTGAGAAAGATGCACTTCCACTTTTACGCCATTCTACAGTCAAACATCGTTATGACTCACGTAACGAATTGCAGCAACGAGGGCTTTCGCGCTCATCGTCCCCAATTGTATCACTTTAGCGACCATAGCTAATCTATCATAGCCATTGTAGTGGGCAACTACGTATATATAGACGGTGGCGAGGTCGCGATAGGCCAGCAGCCGCTGAACTCAGCAAATAGGCTGGATCAGAATTATCATGTCTTTCCAGGTCGGTGCCATCCGGACTAGGCGCGAGCTATCATGCCTTGGTAAATGAATCGTGAGAGCTGACTCAAAACGTTGCAGTAAACTGTTCCTTCAGCTTGCCTCTTGACAAAGACTGGGATCCAAGTTTCGTGCAGTACAATGCCATCGTCAAACCCTCCATGCCGCCCTATAATTTCCAATCGCTATTTTATGATGGCGTGAGGCAAGAGATCAATACCTTCGGTGGAGAGTTATCATACCTGTCGTCGAATTCTGCCGATCTCTCAAAATATGAATTGGTGCTTGACGGAAAAGGGGGCTCTGCCGATCTCTCAATATGGAAATTGGCGCTTGACGGGAAAGGAGGAGGTACCTGGACGCAGAATGATACCAGCAAAGACCCACCCTTTTCTGCAGGCATCACAAGGCCGTTAGGTGGAGTCTCCGCCATGAACAACGAGACAGCTTTCTATCTTGGAGGCTACTCAAGCTCGCATTCAAGCCCGGCAACACGGAATCTGACGTCCTTTGTGCCAACGCCAGGCCTTGTTGAATTCGATACCAAGACAAGAGAATGGACTAATAATACCGACACTAGAAGCCTTTCACCCTCTGGAACATTCATGTGGGGCGCAATGGAGTCCATACCTTTCGGTCCAAATGGTCTGATGGTCGTTTTCGGCGGTGAAACATCTAGTAGGACAGAATACGTACCGGTAAGCAGGCACAGAAAAAGGTGCGATAGATTATCCTAGACTAAGCAATAAGTAGGGTCAAATCCAGAATTCGATGAGTGTCATCAATTTGTTCGATCCGGTATCCAAAACATGGTATAAGCAGGCTGCGTCAGGACCAATACCTTCGTCGAGGCTCTGGTTCTGTACTGCCGGCGTAGGAGATAGTAGGCCTGTGACTGGGGGCAGCTCCACAGGCACTTATGAAATGTACGTTCTCTCGAATAAAGCCATCCTTACAACCACAAGGAAGTGGTGCTGTAGTCCAGGAGAAGTGCATGAGAATAATAGCATTCCTGCCGCTTCTTGCAGTGCCATCCATATTGACAACAAATTCTCGCTGTTGGTCAATTATTAAAACCTCTCCTGCGGCAAGAAACAGCTCTACTGCCGTCACCCAATTCAGCGCAGAGGCTGGCTTCTGGCTCACTTCAAGACATATGATGGTTTTTGTACGAAAAAGACTGACTGAGAATCTAGTGCAATGTACGGCGGTTTTGCTGGACAAACAGGTCCTGACACCGCGCTATACGACGAACTCTGGAGTCAGTAACGCGCTTACACATGTCGAGCCTGCCCGTGCTAATACTATTTGAGATTCTCAGTTCTGACACTGCCAGCCTTTCAATGGGTCTTAGCAAATGGTGTAAGTTGCGCACCCTTGCGCACGAAACAGGAAAACTGACCATGGATCTCTCAGGGACACTCAGGCACACGCATCGGACATACATGCCATGTAGTTGGGCAGCGACAATTTCTCAGCATCGGAGGCGTGAATCCTAGCCAGGGCGACAAGTGGTCTATGCCCGACACCAACAACATCCAAGGTCTGGGTTCTTTCGACCTTACGAACCTTTCCTGGCAATCTGGTTACCAGGCCAAAGCAGCACAGTACCAGCGGTCACAGCTGGTTCAATCTGTGTATAACACCAAGTGCGTCAACCTCCTCTCAAGTCATTGAGGTGATCTGGTCACGCTGACATGCCATGAAGTGGGATCTACCCTGTCTATTGGACCCAGCCTGCGCTACGAGATCTCTTCATCCGTGGAGGTATTCTTCCTTCTCAAGACCCACCCTTAACCACCAGCTGACCAGATTCCAGCTTCGGACACATCCGCCCCAACATCCGCCGCCTCATCCCCCGCTTCACCAAACAGCTCTCCCCAACCCGGCACAGCCCCCAACAACCACCCCAAAGGCAACACCCCAGCCATCATAGCCGGCGCCACAGTCGGAGCCGCCGTCCTCATCCTCCTCCTCCCCGGACTCCTCTACTACATCTACCGCCGCCACTGGAACTACCAACGCTACGGCAGCGACGCCAGCCTGCAACACCCTACCCGGCACGAGCTCTCAAACACCCGCAGGACGGAGACGAAGCCGCTGAAACCACCGCCCAGCCCCATCGAGTTGCCTGCGGGTGAGATCGCCGCTGAGAAAGATGCGATGACGCCGCCGCCGCCGGATTACAGCAGTCCGGGCGGATACTCCACTACGGTGACGGGCACCAGGCTCACACGCGAAGGAAAGATGAATTCTTCGGCGGACCTGGGATTGTGCTAATACTAATGGAGGAATTACGGGCTTCTGGACACGATCATCTAGAATACGCCATTTACGCAACACCTGGTACCCGCCGGTGATCACGCTACGCACAGATCGGATCCATAAATCAACATCAAGAACACACATCCGAAGCTCCAACCGAAGTCTTCAGTGCCTAACTCACAGATACTATCAAGCACTGCCCCATTCCTCCCTCCCCACCTCGCTCAATCGCCCAGAAGCTATAATCTTCTAGACATAGCCATCACTCACGCACTACTCCACCCACCTACCCCCGGCCCGCCACCACAGATCACACCCGCCAAATCAATAACATCCACCCCAAACCCTCTCGCCACCCATCCACAAACGAGCTAAAGCATCTCTTCCCGTCCGCACATCCGCAAACCCGGGCAGCGAGGTTTCTTAGGCCACCCCCTTCTTCGTGCATCGGCGGCTCCTCGAGCTTCTTGTGTAGCAGTTGGGATTCATACGCAGTGTCAGTCTCAGCTACGGCGTCTTGGTCTATGGAAAGGGAGTGGTTAGCTGTTCACGAGGCGATATTGTCGACACCGAGCTGCCTTGTCGAAAGGGGGGAATGAGGCAGTTCGTAATGTAAGGGTTTCTTAGTGGAAGAAGGGGGTGGTCTGTGGTTGAAGGGTACGGCCTGGGGAAGCGGAGGGCAACGCGAGAGCCTTTTGGGACGGAATTTTGGCTCGGGGAGGAGGGGTAATGTACCGAGTAGGGTGCGATTTGTGGTAGCTGGACTATTGTGGTGTGGTGGCACTCTTTCCACATTATATGGTATAGATGAGTATACCAGAGATGACATTTCGGATGTTATAGCCTAGATCCACCGCTTTGGTGGAGGAATATCATCAAGGAACACAAGATTTTTAACTTGGCATCGAAATGACATTAACTCCCACTCTTCTACGCCAGTCAATTATACGTTGACAGAAGCTCCCCAGCTAGTCCCAAATTCCGATATAAATTCCCCATTGCCCTTCCCTTTCCTGTTCCCCACACCCCGTTCCCCACACCCCGTGCCCATACCCCATACCTAACCCCACGCCCCCCACCGCCCCATTCCCAACCCCAACCCCATCCCCCCCACTAACCCATCCACCCACCAATCTCCCTCCCCCTACTCCTCGGCCTCGCCGCCCCCTTCTCATCACTCGGCACCGCCAGAAACCCCCCGAACCCATTCCCCACCAGCACACTATCCCTCGCATTCCCACCCCACTGCTCCCCCAGCTTCGGCCCCCCCAACCCCCCAACACCGTCGCTGTACAGGCTGACGGGTCGCGTGGCGGTTGCGCTGCCGCGTCGGTTGTGGAGGGTTGGTGGGGAGAGGTGCGTGTACTGCCATTCCATCTCGAGGATGGCTTTGGTGTAGAGGTGGAGGGGGCGGGGGAGGG
>JAABUQ010002968.1_pt1 | contig 32207 bp, 31 predicted proteins | sample 5560001 | NCBI WGS metagenome assembly JAABUQ01 (sample SAMN10711888, study PRJNA513371) | rock metagenome | isolation source: Antarctica rocks | place: Antarctica: Victoria Land, Finger Mt nord | collected 2015-12-18 | reverse complement strand
CGGGGGGGGGGGGATAGTCAATAAGGTCGATTGGTGTTGCTGCGTGGGTTGTTGGGTTTAGTCAATTTGGGGGGCAAGGGTTGGATGGAGAGGTCTTGTATATCTGCGCCTTCCCTGGCTGAGATGAGCGACGGGCGATGGACTTGTTGCTTTTTTTTTTTCTTTTTTCTGCTGCAGCGGATTGGAGAGATGGGCGTCGCCTGCTGGTCTTCTACCTACATCTTCTTACTCATACTCATTATTCATTACTCGAATCGACTGCATCCTCTATTTATTCCGTTCATCGTTTTATATCGCCCCGTTCAGCAACGACCTCCAGGATGGGAGTTTGGGGGAAGCTGCATATTTATGATATAAGCTAAATTGGGCGTATATTCCGCTTTTTTTGTAGACATACTGCAACTGCCCGAAGAGGGGGGTTTGATGATTACCTCTGTACATTCCTTGTAATCACGTCTAAGGATGACGTGGTAAGAAGGAGCCATGTTGGGGAGGACGTTGCAAGCGCTGCGTCGATAAAATTAGATCTGTTAATGCTGCAACATATTTAGCGCGTTTGGGGCGTCGTTCTTAATTAGCTCATCGTTCAGCGCTTATCCGTAGAGTGTCTCCTTTAACAATGGAAATCTTCCTCCGAAAAGCGAATATTAAATCTATACCAAGAACGTTGTCTCAAGGTCACGGAAGCCTTTCGATTTGACATCTTAATACATGGCTATGGACCAAGATCCTCTTCAGAACGTGCAGTTGGCCTACGATGAGCTCGGCATACGTGATCGTCTCGTGGCTGACGAGGACGTCGTCGTTGCGTACCACAATGAGCAGTCGAAGCTACACGTATCAGCCCAGAATAATCCCACACCAGAGAACAAGATTGATCCTAAGGCCGCCGTAGAAATTGTTGCCAATACCAGGCAATCTCGATTCCTTCGTTTCATCTTGGCCATTACTCAGCATTTGAACGACGAGAACGTGAATATATTGACAAGCTCTTTCATCGGAACCGATCAACCCAAAATCCAAGGTCCGATTACGACTATCGAGCCCGAGCACATGGAGATCGAGCATTCTGCATGGGGTATGCTCGGCGGGTCTTCCGATAATGACGTTGACGGAATGGGAACGCGCGAAGAGAGCTCAGCCAGTTCTTATTCGCCATCGAGCGTCGAGTCAAGCGCTGAAGCTGAATGTATTCCTCCGGGAGTTGACGCTGCAAACGACGACGCAAATATCTATTCAGATGATGACTCGGACTTCACTGAGGAGGAAGCCGCTGCTTATATGGCCGTCGATGGAACCACTAAAAGGGGAGTCTGGCGTTGCGACCTGTGCAACGTAGCTCTTCTTGACGGGAGATGTCCGGGAGGTCATGGATTACAACGTTGTGGCATCTGTGCGTGGGAACTCGAGGATGGTGTATGCCCTAAATGTCCAAGTGCATGTGAGGTATGTAAGCCGTTGTCTACGGGTCGTTGCGGAAACTGTGAAACAGTGGAGGAGAGTGAGGACGAAGAAGAAGACTTAATTATGTATAATCTCGACGGCGTATGGCGCTGCCCTGACTGTGAGTGGGAGGTCGAAGCGGAGAACGCCAACGACGGCAACTGCCACTGCAAGAACGACCTTGGCGAGGCGCACTACATAGACCTTTCGGAGTGTCTGGATTATGAGCCAGCAGATTCGTGCAGCTCTGACGATGACTCTTCGGATGAGGGGCTGGACAGTGAGGAGGAGCAATTCATCGACGATGCAGAGATTGCCACTGGAGGCGAAGTCGACCACATCATAGTGACCAAAAACCTAGTGGATGTCCTTCCCGGAGGCCGATATGCTCACTGCGCAATAATCAACATCATTTTGGAGGACACGAGAGCCGCAGAAGCAGCTCGCGATAAGGAAAACGTCGAGCGAGCTTCAGACCCCGGCGGTGTGGAGGTTATCCAAGAATCGGAGCCAACGAGCACCAAGGACGTATCAAGTCCCATGCTGGTATTTCGAGGTAAGCTCGGGCCAAAGCACATCATAGTTGTTAAACTAATATTGGACCGGGCAAGCAGGGAACAATGCTCTAGATCATCAGTAGTACGTAGCGAATTGCGCCGTCGCTCCCGACATCAGAGAGCCATCAAACAAGGCTTCGAGCTCTTCATTATCAAGCTTTCGCGTTATGTCTACGTTTCAGGTACTGCTCACCCAATTCAACAAAAACGGTATGACAACCATGGAAGTCTCAGTATAGTTCTAGGATGTTTAGCCACAATGTTATTTGGGGCGCAGAAGTCACGCGATGAAATGTCTAAAGCATGGGCGTGCGAATTATCGATCAGCAATTGGTATCAATAATCAGAATCAAATCCAACTCTTTACAGAACAATGAGGCACTCGTAAGTGCTGTTCCCTTGCCGGCAGTTGATTCGGCGGATATCTCCGACAAAGCACTTCTGTTGACGCATCAACAACGCAGTGTTCAGCGGCAAGTACACATCCAAAGTCATGGGAGAAAGCAAGGTGTTACGCCGTATGCTGCTCCTTCATATATCCACACTGCAATTTTGCCTGGATTGAAACAACTCCGTTATCAATCTATGAACCGTTAGGCATCGAAGGCTTTTTGGTCCTTGTCAATATCATGCTCTGGAGCTTGAATTATTCCCGATGATATGTTGTTTCCATGGAGTACGTTTCTATTCAAGAGGCCAACAACGCACCACAAACACTTTGCAGATTAGTGATCTGTATGTTATAGAGTATCCAAGTTGCCTTCAATTACCAGCTCAGCTATCGTGCATTCAAAAATCCTTCTACATTGTACTCGAATTGATAATATTCCTTTCGCAATGCCATCATGGTTTCGGACTATTAAATTGGATGTACCAACCCTCGCTCTGTTTTTCAGTCAATCCTGGCAATACTGTTTTGTTCTTGGCGATACCAAGACTATTTCGGCTACAGGTGGAAATGAAACGACGACAACACTGCCCCTTACTGTCCTGGTCTTATAGCAAGTCCCATGGACCATCTTTCTCCTATTGATCTCTCTTTTGAACGAGCTTGCGAATACAATTTCTAACGACGTCTTGAGAGTATCTCAACGCACTCAATCTCCCTAGATAAATTCATTACAGTCACGCTTTTCTTCTATCTATTGGCTTTGGCACCGGCTTTCAGTGATGCAGCATAGAGGAATTCTTATCGTAGACCCGATGACTCTGTCTCTGATTATGATCATGGAAGTCCGGACGCTTCACCAAGCCAGTTCAGGAGAAAAGACTCGAACCCTTCTCCGTAAGTGGCGCATAAGCTGGTGATGATTCTCACGTTTGCTGATATCAAACTCCTTTGCAAGCTGAACATGGCACCGTCAATGAAGCGCGCCGAAACGTCGACGCAGTTACGCCACCGAATTCCAGATCAAAACGCTCTTTCCCAACAGCCTCGGATATTACATATTTGGTGTTTCCAGTTGATAATGCTACCCAGACCCAGCTCAAGAATACAAAGAAAACTCTGACATCGACACTAAGTGGGAAGGAACGGTGGGCGGAGATTCCTATTGACAATGCTTCCAGCATATTGGTTGGCTTGATGAAATTAGCCATGGCGATCAAAGCGGTTGGATTGGATGGCCGTACGACGAACAATGATCCGTCCTCAATACCGATATGTAGACCAAGTAACGCGACGAAGGCGGAGAAAGATTCGAACCCGCTTCGAATGCGCTCCCTTCATCGACAAGCTATCCGCCCCTGAGGAATCGAGGTTTGTTTCCCAACCGCGAAAGCCATTCGATCAGACCTCGGGCTTCGCCTACGATGGCACCGCTGGCTGGGGTATCACGGTCGACGTCATTGACGATGGTACCTACATATCCTAGAAACTTTGAACTGAGGAACATGCCTGGCGGGACCAGGTTTCTCCCAGTGGAGGAAGAGGGATTCTGGAAACATTTCTCGGGTCTGGGACGGATCGATTTGCCACGGATCTTGGGATGCATCTAAGATTGTAGGCGTTAGGTACGGCGTTGCTGAGAAGGCTTTTGTTGTGATACTTCAACACGATTACAGCCACGAGGAAGACGAGGTCCAGGTCTAGGAAAGAGCAAGGTCCTCGTCTATATACAGAAATCGGGCACTCATCAGGGACGACGTCATCGCTAGAAAGTAACAAGGCAAAGCAGTTGTCAATGTCTCTTTCACCTACAGCAGTGACCATTCGAAGGAGATTTTGAAGGCAGGAGAGGATCTGTTGAGAGAGCTCCTCAGGAATGTCATTAGGTTAGTAGTGTTATCTGGGAACTAAAGAGTAAGCACGGATCAAGAGCCTTCACATCCGCCATGTTAACGTCAGTGCAGCACATATTTGATAACATCAACGCATATCCGGCCCTTTACAGGCAGCCATCAAGTAAATTGATCCTTGTAGGAGGAGTCAACGTCAATGGAAGGCGAACTCCCTGTTCTCAAGGTGGCCCGCTTTCAGACATCAGCGCTCCCTCATTGCTCATAGAAGGCATTGGGGTTGAGTATGCCTCTGGAAGGGACGAGGGCGGTGCGAGGCTTAGGGGAACTTCACTCGCTGCACCTGCGTATGTCATTTCTCCGAATCTAATCCTGACAGAGAGGCATGGCTCCGTGAGCGTTGCGGTAAGCGACAAGTCCTGGATAACGGCCGAGGAATACATGTGGGTCAGAGTGTGCGACTTCGGCCTAAGCTCTACGTGCCTAGCCATTCTACTCCGAACTGGCGTCGCCGACACCGCCCGACTCTGCGTCTACGCATCGCTGGACCCATCATCCGCATTCGTTCCCATCCAAAAATCGGCAATCTCCACCGAGATCGCCGCCCTCGGAGGGCTCGATGCCTGCGTGGGCGTCAATTGTGGCCCAGCCCACCTCGACTGCCCATAAGCAAAAGATGGCTATTACAATTGCGATGACAGAGAGAACGAGGTACTGCTGGAGGACGAGATGGCGAAGCTGGCTGAAGGTGGCAGAGATTTAGAAGCACCAGGAGTGTTGTTGGACTGGGTTTGAAGAAATGAATAGTTGCAGACTTTGGCGTTTGGGGGCTTCGAGGAATGGGTGCAGCGCAGGAAGAGTGCCAGTGGGCGGAGGAGCGAGGATGCGGTTCAAGAAGCTTTGGCTGGGGGACGGTGAAGCAAGCATGAAGTGGTCAATGACCCTCAGTCCGGCGTTCATTATTGATGCGGGAGGTTGATGTGTATTCTCGCAGTTGTGAAATCGTTGTCCTGGATCGGCGGTTCCCTTTGGGTCTGTCGATATAGGGGCAAGTAATAAGGATGATACTTGTTGAAATACAGCAATCCTATCAGATCTTCCCAAGCGACAATCCGATGCATCATTTCCGGCTTGCCCCTAACGCTCTCGAATCTACTAATGTAGTATCTCTTATCTTTGCACCGGAAGATTAGGCAGCTCTCCGACTTGGACGCTACGTAGAGGAGTAAAGCTTGGATGGATCCTGAATGAGGTATGACGGCGACTGATGCTTCCGTTTGGCATTATTTTCGAGTCCTTATGACTGGAGTACAACGAAGAATATTCAAGCAATATATCTACAGCCTCCGCTTGACGTGTTCGATATAATTTGCCTGGTAGTAGGTTTGGGTACTGGGGGTGAAAGCCCAGGATGTGAATCATAAGTAGCAAGGTTGAGATGAAAGGATGATTGGGATGTACTCATAGGTATCTTGCGATCCGATGACGATTAGATCTACGAGAAAAGAAGTCTCAACTGTTCTCAACCCGCAATATGTTGTACTGCAACGGGTGGTTTGGGCCCTTCAGAGATGATCAGGGAGGGGCTAGAAGGAAGCCGCAACGTTTTACGTGGGCGCTACAACCGCGAGGAAGGATACAAGAGTTATGTGGCAGAAATCAGCCCCTATCGAGTGGTTAGTGGTGTTGGGCTGGAGTAGATCAGATACTGAGGCCTAGAAGAGTGTCCGAGCTTGATGTCGTGGGCTTTGATATTGATATTGCTATTGCTATTGCTCATCTATAGTCCCAGGCCGGTCATGATACAAGGAAGTGGTTAGAAGACGATGATAATGGGTCTGTCACGTGATCTGCGAGACTAGATGCTGAGCTGGCCTGCTATAGGCTGTGGGGACAAGACTGACATTGAAAGATTGGTGGATTGATTGAGAATTGTGCGTGCATATATCACGGCATGGTATCAAGTGAACATTATACATTTACATATCCCATTGAGGCTCCGTATTCTGATGGCTGGAGAGGAGCCCACCCACCAAATCTTTCATAGTGCGCTCCATCCATCAAAATGCAACTCTTCTTGCCCTCCGCCCGGATTCCATCACACTTGACGAGACTCAGCCTTTGACCCTACAACACATAGCTCGGTCCCCTTGCAATCCCTTGAGGACACCTGAAGACCTCCAGCTTCTCAAATCGCGATCTCTGATGCTGACATCGAAAATTCTGTGGCGGACAGCACTCTTCACTATGTCTGGAAGCAACAAGCCCAATAAAATTGCCGAACCCCACGCCCCTGTCCAAGAACGATCCTACCGCTGCCCTTCACCCCCAAGAATCATTGTCCCTCCTCCTGAACTCAATGCTCGTGGTGTCCCAGAAATTCCCCTCGTTGGACACGACTCATACGACTTCGAGTCTAGTGGCTTCGCCAACTTCGAGTTCCTCAATATAGTCACCCATGCCAACATGGCCAAGCACAATGTTGTCCTTGATTGGAAGTATGAAGAGAGGAGGAAAGCGCAGCAGGTCTTACCATACCTCTATCTTGGGCCTTCGTCGGCGGCGAAAGATCAAGTGTTCCTAAAGAAGGAAGGCATTACGATGGTGTTAGCCGTGCGCAACACTAAGTCTGCCCAGGCGAAGCTGCTTGGATCGAGGGTCGCTGATGAGCTTGGGTTAGAGTCACAGAGCATCGATGTGAAGGGCAATCAAGAGCTGATTGCGGCCTTCCCCAGAGGCATTGAGGTCATCAACGCACATCTCTCCAAGATGTACAGGCAGCAAAGGAGCCGAATCGACCAAGCAGTGGTGGACACGGGAAGACAAGCGCCAGATCTACCTGGGAAAGTGCTGTTATACTGTGAAAGTGGCAATGACCGCTCGGCCTGTCTCGTGGTGGCATACATTATGGCCATGTACAGCCAGGACTTGATCACAGCCATTCAGACCGTGCAGGCTCATCGGTTCGCAGTCGCTTTCGACGACGCGCTGAGACAGCTACTTTCGACGTACGAGACAATCCTACAGGCAAAGAGGGAGGTGATGCAGGCAGATATTTCTATGGCTGGCCCACAAACGGTGTCGGGAGATGCAGTTGGACGGGGAGGGACGGCACGGAATAACCAAATGAAGCGGACGATCAATGAATTATATGAAGACGACGAAGATGTGGATATGGATAGCGGTAATGGGGAGATGGACGTCGAAAGATTCGAGAAAAGAGAAGGCCTGGCGCCATTCGAGGACAGATGGGCCTGAGCGTTAAGAAGGTGGACATGTTGAGGAATGAAAGAGAAGGGCCCAGCACCATTAGACGGCGATTGGTCTGAGCATAATACGTCAGGGGCGGCATCATTTTGGAAGATACCCATGGCATAGCACATTGTGGAGCGTTAACAATCATGATTGAGGGTGAGCAATCGAATTCCCAGAGCTGTTATATGTTCCGTGTGCTGCCCAATTCCCCCCATTGACAGAGTGTGAGAATGGCTGAACACTTCACTGCGATGTCATCTTGAAAAAGTGAACTTCACAGATACCGTGCTCTTCCTCTCTTGACACTCCATGGCCAGTCGTGACTGCGTAATGACACACGCAGAATCAACACTTCATCAGTGAGCAACATTGATACATCGATCTGTAACTCCAAACATCATCGGTCTTCATCCGCATGTTTATCATCTATCTCAAACAGTATCCCCTATTAAAGTGAACATTGATTGGGCGCAGGACATTATTTGTTGCTTGAGCCTCAATTTTGGAGAATTGCTGCTTCCCTTATTTCTGTCCAACATGAGGCTTCGCAAATTCATCCGACCTGCTCGCACTTCTGATGAATTTCTCGCTGGCGAAACACCTGAACGACATGATCGTCACCTAACAAATACTCAAAATTTGTCGTCCTCGGAATCATCAGACTCACCAAAAGAGCCCGTTTACAAGCCGCCAAAATCTCCAAAGCCCAAATATGTAAAACGGTGGGCGTACCGTGATTCAGTCACAGAATACGACCCCAGCCTGCCTCCTGCTGCATTTCCAACCATTGACAACAACATCCCGAGGAAGGATCAAACAGTTCCGCAATCATCTAATGTGAGCATTGAAGCACAACCGGCCGTTTTCTGCAGGCACGCTAGGTCAGACAAGATCACTTCAAACAACTCAGGCCTTGCGCATAGACCTCCAACCCATACCTCGCGCATTGCGACGGTAGACCAGCCATCACTAGGCCCAGAGAATGTGAAAACCATTTATGCAACCAACTTACAGAAGATGAAACAGTCAATGGAAATGAGCTCGGTCAACACCTTTGCGAGGGAGATGGAATCTAGTGATGAAGATGAGCCTATGGGCAACGTGAGGACCTCATCGGCTGCCCCCGTTCTTTCGCTGACATATGTGAGCAGAAGTCGGGCCCTGCGCGCTGGAAGCCGACTTACGAGCCGTCTTGGGAGGAGCTATCTGCAGCACAAAAGCTGGATATGCTGGATTCGGTCTATGAACTCTACCCAGAGGAATCCCTGGAAAAGCTTATGAATCGTTTACGCATCAAACCGGACCAACGCGAAGAGACCGTTACTCTGCTAATAGATCGCCAGGACCGCAAAACCGCGGAAGAGGCAAGCAGTGACTTTCTACAAAAGGAGGCCATGGACTACTTGCTAAACAGAAATGGCAAGGTCCTTTCCCAGGCTCGGTACCATACCATGGTCCAAGATAATCTCTATTCAAATCTTGGCGGTGACTACTCCACATCGACCCGCAGCGAAGTAGCAAAAGCGAAGGATTATTTCAAATGGTGCGGCTTCGACCCCGACCTCATTGTATGGAACTCTCCGAGTGTTGACGCTGCTCCTGCTGCGCCTCGCGTCCAGCAATTCAAACAACTGCCTCTAACGCAGCCTGTCCGACAACAGTCTTTATTGCAACAGGCGCGAGGCATCCAGCTGGCCCCCGCAACCAGAGCACAGACCCTGCGAAATTCTCGCAATGCAGTTACAGGTCAGAAGCGTACAGCACTGAATAGCAGCACTGCCCACTCTATCCAGCCACCGGGTAGTACTCTACCCCAAGGTCTCGCTATACAACCTCGTCAACAGCCCACTACACCTATACACGCTCCACCAACCACTGCCGTCTCTTCAACCCCCAATCTTTCTGTGCGACGACGGCTGTATGGATCGCCGCCTCCCAAACCCGGACGATTCCATGCGCCCTCGCCCCCAGCTTCTGAGCGCACCCCTACTACCACTCCAGTATCCAAGAGCTCATCCTCAGCCAATGGCACTAGGAGGATTCCAACGATGACTGCTGCAGTATCTAGCTCACCCACACTAAATGGCTATGTACCTGAGACTACTACACGACTTGCATCACTCTCACTCAGGGATTCAGGAATATTTCCAGCAACGAACCCTAGCACCCAGAACTCTGCCTCCGCAAATACCTTCACAGCAGGCCCAAGCATTACTCTCGTATCTCTTACCCCAACTAACATGAGCGGTTTAACTTCAACTCAAACGCCTTCTCCCCGTTCAGGCAAGCCGGGGCGTGCACAGTCAAGTGGGGCCGTCCACGCTTCCACATCTATCAGCAGCTACAGCCCTGCGGATGACCCTAGACGCCGACGCCATGCTATCTCCTTGGGCTCTGCTAATCAATTCATACCACCCCCCAGCGCCATACCTCGGAAGAGAGCGAGCACCACAGCGACGAATTTTGCGCAAGGGGAGGGGCAGCCGCCGCACAAGAGAGTATTGTCGAATGGCTCTGTTGCGAAACACGCAGAAAAGACCACAATGGCTTCATTGGCTAAGACCTCGGAGCTGGCAGGTAGGCAGCCAGCAAGGTCGCGAAAGAACGCGACAGTCGTATCACTCAGAGGAACGACTACAAGACAGACTAAGACGCTGAAAAAGGCCGGGACTAACGATGAGGAATTGGGATGAGAGGAAAGAAGTAATTGGTAGGCTTGATCGGTAGAAGACGTGGTGGGTGAATCTCCAGGACGGACACCTTGTCCCTATGCAGCAGTATACCAGAGGTCGGGACATTGGAGAATATGAGGGAACAATTGTGGGTAAAGTAGCCTCGGCTTGGATGGCGTGAATGAGCTATCTTAGAGCCGATGGCACTCTTTCGCGGATTTTTCAACCCGACAGTAATCAAGCGGATCATGTGGCGAGTCCCAACATGATCGATTAGGAACAGGGCTGGCAGTCAACATCTATTGCGTATACCTAGACGCATACGTAAGCATAAGAAATGGAATGAACATCCCTGTCCCCAAATCCTAGCTAAGGCCTAACCCGTATTCGAGCCTGTAGAGATCGTCCTGGCTGTAAAATCGTAGTGTCCGTAATATGCGATCTCAGTCGCGTCGCGTCGATCGCAGCCACGACATCATCACTTCGCTGCCAAAGTTCCCCCTTTTGTTCCTGCAGCTGTTGCTTTTCCTTTGTTGACTTCCCGTCTCTACCTATACTTCGCAGTTCTACGTTTGTCCTCTAAATATCTGGGCATCTTTCAACCATACCTGTAGACAAAGAGGTGTAGGCTCGTCATTGCACACTTGCACGCCTTATCCGCCACCTGAGCGAAGTACAACTTTTACCACGAGACCCGAATTCACAACGCGTTCGATTGCCTCGCAACGTATTGAGGAGCTGTGGGATCCATTGCAACAGACACAGATTCACCCACTTGGCACTCCAGCAGTGGGAAAACATCAATCAAAGCTTCAATCGATCCAATCCCATCGATCCAATCCTCATCGGGTGGCGTACTACCATCGCCAGTGTCACTCTTCCAATTGGTGTTGGCCACGGCGCCCAGGCCTCTCTCAATTGCGCATCCTTCGAACTTACCATACTCACAGCTATGAGCTCTACTCCAATGACGCCCGGATCCCCCGCCTCCGCCGCCTCATGCTCCTCCAGTCCACCATCCTCGCCCCCTTCAGCTCAAGACGAAACATACGACCCCAAACTCGAGAAATTGTGGGCCGAAGAAGAGAGACTACGCAAGGAGTCCCAACGTGAAGGAAAGACACGTGAAAAAGCCGATAAGGAATCTCTCGAACAAGGTGGAGCGGAAAATAGCGGATACCTCAAAGACCTGGATTGGTTTCTCAACCGCAGTCAAGGCTTCTCATCGACGGTCATGGACCAATTGAAGCAGGCGCTCGAGGCGAGGAAGGTGGGGATGTCGGCGCAGCCGGCGTTGGTCAGTGGGGGAAAGATGAGGGATTATCAGCTGGAAGGGCTTACGTGGTTGACGTGTTTGTATCAAATTGGGTTGAATGGGATTTTGGCTGATGAGATGGGGTTGGGGAAGACTGGTATCAATCTCCTTCAGTTTGGAGGCAAGCATGTGGAGCTGACCTTTTCATAGTACAGCTAATATCTTTCCTGGCATTTCTACGTGAGAATGGCACCAATGGACCTTTCTTGATTTTGGGACCGCTCAGTACTGTCAACAACTGGGTACGGGAGTTCGCGTTCTGGACACCGGATATTCCTGTTGTCATGTACCACGGAACACCGCAAGTGAGAGGGCAGATTAGGAGATCACAGCTTAAGGGCGACGCCAAGGGTGCGAAGTTTCCAGTGGTGTGTACGTCTTATGAGATTTGCATGAGGGATAAGAAATTTTTGGCCAATTACCCTTGGAAATTCATCGTTGTGGTGAGTACTCGTACCCCTGGACCGCCTATGCCTTATGCTGACCTTGCCCAGGACGAAGGTCATCGGCTGAAGAACTTCAATTGCAAACTCGTCAAGGAACTGAAGCAGTATCCATCGGAGAGTCGACTGATCTTGACGGGTACACCATTGCAGAACAACCTCTCCGAACTGTGGTCACTGCTCAACTTCCTTCTTCCGGAGGCATTCTCGGATTTGGAACACTTCGAAAGCTTGTTCGATTTCTCCGACGTTCAAGACAAGGATGGACACAAGCAGTTCATATCAAAAGAGCGTCAGCAAAGGACCGTGGCATCATTGCACGCCATCCTGAAGCCATTCTTGTTGAGAAGGGTCAAGAATGACGTCGAGACGAATCTCCCAAAAAAGCGGGAGTACATCCTGTACGCACCTCTCACGCCATCCCAGAAAGAGCTCTATCGACGAATCAAAGACAACGACATCCGGTCGTACCTCGAGGAGAAAGCCATTGAAAGAATAGGCGAGAGGCTGGAAGACTCTCGAGTCAGTCCAAAGAAGGGAACAAAAAATTACATCCGATCGTTCTTCAAGGCTAAAGTTGTGCAAGAAACAAAGGGGAAAATCGAAGACTCCCGAGTCAGCGAAATGAAAGGCACGAAAAGGAAAGCAGGAAGCGGCTTCTCCACTCCTAACAAAAGCGCAAAATCATCTCGTGGTTCAACGCCAGCATCCAGCCTACGTTCCGCCGTGAGTAACACACGATCAGGGCGAAAGAAGCGTCAGAACTACGAAGAAGTAAGCGATCGCGAATATTTCGAGCAACTCGAACAAGGCAGTGAAAGCGAGGGAGTCGACGACGAAGAGCAAGCAGAAAAAGATCGTGCCGACGTTCTCGCTCAAGCCAGTAAGCATGGCCCCTCACCGCTACCAAGCCCATCCTAATGTTTATCTCAGGGAAAGAAGTGTCTCAGAAAAAACTCCAAAACCCAATTATGCAACTCCGCCTCGCTTGCAACTCCCCTCACCACTTCTCCTGGCCATGGCCTGACTCCGACCCAGATGAGAGCCTCATCACAGAATCCGGAAAGATGATCATGCTCGACCGCCTCGTCCCTTACCTTTTCCGCAAAAAGCACAAAATCATCCTGTTCTCCCAATTCACCAAACAGCTGGACATACTCGAAGACTGGGCCGGCCTGCGCAACTGGCCAGTCTGCCGCATCGACGGCGCAGTCAAAGCCGAAGACCGCAGCTCGCAGATCGAAAACTTCAACACCAAAAAAAACCACAACCTCTTCCTCCTCAGCACCCGGGCCGGCGGCCTCGGCATCAACCTCACCGCCGCAGACACAGTCATCCTCTTCGACAGCGACTGGAACCCGCAGCAAGACCTGCAAGCCCAAGATCGCGCGCACCGCATCGGCCAAACCCGCCCCGTCATCATCTACCGCCTCGCCACCAAGGGCACGGTCGAGCAAACCCTCCTCGAGAAGGCAGACGGCAAGCGTCGCCTCGAGAAACTCGTCATCCAGAAAGACAAGTTCCGCAGCTTGCTCGACAAGCGCCCCCCTAACTGCATCAAAAAGGACGTGGACGGGGACGACTACGATGAGTTGCAGCGTCTCCTCGCGGCAGACGACTTTGAGAATTACGACCCCGTTGGCGATGGTGATGGGGAGGGGGGTATCCTCAACGAGGAGGACCTGCGGACGCTGACGGATCGCAGCGAGGCCGCTTATGAGAAGGCGGCGAGGGGGGAGGTGGGGAGTGAGAAGTTTAGGAGTATTGAGACTAAGGGGGGAGAGGTGGATTTATTGGGGAGTTTAGGGAAGTGACGGAGGGGTTTTGAATTGGGGATGGGGGGCAGGATAGGGGAGGGGGGGTGGAGATGGCTGATGGGGTTGGGAGGGTTGGAAGGGTTGAGATTGGTTGGGTTTTGGTAGGACAGAGGGTTCGGTGCGGACGTGCTCGGCTGCTGGATGGGTGTATATACGTAGAGGAGACGGATATACATACCACTCTAGCCCTCTTCCCTCATCCCTTCCACTTCCCATATATTTTTCCCTCCCGCACCAGCACCAGCGGACAGTACATCGCGGCGAGATGGGGCTGTCTCCCTCCTATCGAAATTCCCATTCTAGCACTCCATACGAGCTTTCTAGCACGCTGGTTCATGTATGCAGGATCAAAAGACTTTTACCTCTATTACTGCCTCGGTTTATTCATATCATTTTACCCCTCCCCCCTCATCCTTTCCCCTTCTCCTTCTAGTGTCTCCTCTACTCCCGCACACGTAGACTAAGGTATAACCTCCGCTTGCCGCCGAGACGAGCCCAGCACCCTTCGTATCGAATTACCCATTTCAGTGTCTTATATACGCCGGGGGTGCTGGCACTAGTACAGTACGCCAATGCAACCGAAAAAAATTACGACTTCCCCCCCCCCCGGGGCTGGAATGCCCGAAATGGCAACTCATCTAGGGATTCCGGCACTGGCGTACCGATCACCATATCGAGGGATTAAAGGCCTCTTTGCATCTACCACTGCGTCGGATCCGTCGTGGGTTAGCCCCGGTTAAGGCCTGGAGAAGGAAAGGCTGGGGGGTTGTGCACAGATGGGTGGATGTATAGTGGTGCCTAGTGGGTTGGTTCCGTAGAGGGTTGGGATTTGGCTGGTTGGGGGAGGTTGCGGGGATGGGGTTGAGGTGGGTAGGATATGCTTCGAGCTGGATAGAGTGGTTAGGTTGGGGAGGTAGAGCTTTGTGGGGGGGTGTGGGTGGAGGTGTTGGTGGTTCTGCTGTGATTGCTTTGGTGTTGGGAGATTGTTGGAGATTGTGGTATGTCGCTGGGAGACTTCTGGGGAATTGGGGGGGGTTTAGTGTGTTGTATACTTGTAGAAGCAGTTGAGACGGGGTGGTGAGAGGAGGCTTGGGGGTTTGTAAGGGATTGAGTATTGTTGGGTGAATGCGAGTATACTTGGGTTAAGGAAAGGGAGTGGGGTTTGCAGCCTGCTGTATTTCATTGACGGGTGGCTTGGGATTTGCAGTCTGCTATATTCCACTGAGGGATGGCTAGGGTCCTTATCATGAACGGGTTCCAGTCACGTGAGTGCCGCTGTATTTCAATCAAGGAAAGAGATTGGTATCTGCAACCTGCTATGTTCCAATAACAAGCGGGCTTCACACATACAATCCGCCGCAATATCACCTGACATTTCAAACTCGCGCATCCCTCCCTCAATCCTTCCAACCCATCCCTTCTCTCATCAGCTCTCCAACTCCCCAGATCCATCACCTCACTTCGGATTGCACTGATGGTACCCGACCGGTAACGCATTCGCGCTCAAGGCGCCAGGCGGATAAAGCTGACCCGCGGAACCCGTATCCGAATTCGTCAATACGGCACAAAATTGCTGGTCTAGCGGCGTTGTCATCTGCGCATTCGGCAAGCTGACGGTGAACAAGACGATGTCCGAGCTCACCGGGCTCGCCGGTGCTGCTGGCTCGACTAACGCCGGGAGACTGCTACCGCTGTAAGCGGGAATGTTGAAACCGGGATAACCGATTGGGATGTAGTAGAGCTGTTGGGTGGGATCGCAGCCGGCCGCCCATTTGATGGTGTAGGCGTGCCCGGCGAGATCGGTCCCGACGGAGCCGGTGCTCCATTCTTTGGGCCAGAAGACATTCTGGCTGCTGAATCGATTCATGGTGTATATGTTGCCACCGCCGGCCGTCATGGCGGAGGTGATGTCGCTGCTTTGCAGGATGTGGGCGGGCTCGTTCGGAGTGGCGCAGGTGACGCCGTTGGCGGGGATGCCGTGGCTCCAGCTGTCGTCGCGGGTTTGGAGTGAATTTTTATTCCGCGCGAGGGTGATTCCGGGGAGGGCAAAAGTGAGGGCGGCGAGTGGGCTGAGGAGGAGGGGAAGGAGGAGATGCATCATGGGCGACTGAAATTAGATAAGGGTGTTTTTGCAATCCAAATTTGGGTTTGTTGTAAGGTGCAGAGGGCGTTTGGTGAATATACCCCTTGTCTGTTGAATATCTCACCTGTCTGTTTACTCTGGAGAACTTTATTCAAGGAGGCCACCCATGATATTTGTACATGCTCCTCTATGACTACACCGTCATGTTTGAAGGAGACTGGTTCACGCCAAGGAGAAGGAGGGTTTCAGAGGCTTCAGATGCTGGAGCCGGCGTCTCGAGATTGAACACGCGAGAGGCGGAATGTTTTGGGAGCGAGCATTATTTGACCGAAACGCACCATGGAACCAGATTTCGCAGAAACTTAGATACACTAGCGACAAGCGACACGGCCGAGCCGTTTGACTGTTTGAGTCTCATCGTAGCCAAACAAAACTCATTCCGCCTTGATAAAGCGTCAATGATGTTGGTGCTACCAGACATCGCGGATTCGTGGAGTGATTGCGAAGACAAAAAAAGAATCCTCCGTCGCATTGTGTGGGGAGCCATGTTTGGGGATGTCGTGATCGTGAAAGAGGTGTAGGAAATTGCGGTACAGTCATCTGCTTAATGATCTTCCGATAAGTCTTGCGGAACGTCCGTTGCATACTTTTCCTTGAAGAATGGTAATAAGACATATGTTCCTCGAGTCGACTTTGCTATTATGGGGTTTCTTAAGGGGACAGAACACAATAAAGATGCCCCCCCTGCTGGCCGACGTACCTTGCCTTTCGCGGGCCTACCATTTGAGTGATATTGTCGTGGCAATTCCTTCGGAGCCAAGTGCTTGCTCATCATGTCCATCTCGACCCTCGACAAATATCTTAAGGCCACGGATACCAGTACCATGGTCTCGTATCCAATCGAAGTCTGCGTAATTCTGTTCCCGATGTATCCATATGTTTGACAGACGAAAATCACGCAACGGTGATCCAATCATAAATTCGAAATTCTGCTTCTTGTGGATTCCAGAGACCATTCTTGACGAAAACCCGAGGATCTTTGTATATAGATTGCCATAATCCATGAAACGTAATGCTGGGAAGAGGACTTCTAACCCGGCGATACCGACCGCCCCGCACGGATGCAGTCTTTCCCTTTTCATCAAACAGTACACGTACACTTCGATGCGTCACGTCATGGCAGAAGAATGGAAAGTCTGTGCGGTGTACAAATGATGTCAGATGATCAGAAGTCGACAAGGGTCTTGATGACTCTCATTTCACTTCCACCCCATCTTTTCTAACACGACTGCCTGCCTCAGGCGTACTATACTTGATAGTGAGACCCCCGTCACCACGCTGATCCTCTAAACGAGCGGCAATCTCGCCATGGAGTGATCTAGTAGTAGACGGAGGCATTGAGCTTAATGCAAAGTCGATCAAGCTAGGTGACTTGTCTGCCTATGCGTAGACTTTTGCGGGGTATCGATCCAGCTGAAAAGCTCTAGGTAAGTTCCATCCACGAAGAAGATGAGCTTGTTACGACTTGACTGGCCTTGATGGGATGTCAGGCTACAGTGTCAACAATCCGAATCCCACACGAACCAGTAGGGGTCCCACCATCTATCACATTGAATTGATCGGTCAACCAGGGAAGAGGATTCTCGAAATCCTCTGTCGATAGGAGCAAGACAACATGATCATGGACGGGATGTGTTGCCATGTTTTTAAGCCAAGACGAAGGCATCCTTCTAGTACGAGTCATTGAAGAAGGCTCGCGTCGGTGCCTGTCACGTGATCATGAACAACGGAATACTTGCCGCACTGACAGCCTCAGCTGGCACATTTAAATAGAAACTCCCACAGCCTGCTCACTCTTGGGAGCCGTCATTAACTAAAGCGTGGCTCAGGCATCATTGACAATTAGTTGGTCGCAGTCATGTCTACCAGCCATAAAGACACCACCCATTCGGATTCTGCACCAACAAGACTCGGCTTTATAAACTTTGAAACCAGCCTTGCAAGCCAGTGTCAACATTCACGATCATGGACCCGTTTTCAATTGCTGCCACCGTAATCACAATCGCAGGAGCTGGGGGCGCAACATACAAAGAGATCTCAGGCTTCATTGAGTCCATCAAGAATGCTCCGAAAGAAGTGCAAGATATTCGTGTCGATGCAGGCAACATCTACAATATCATTTCAAACCTTCGAGATGGTTTAGAGGAGAGGAAGATTCGTGATGTGCTCAGCGCTGATTATCTTTCCCAGAAACACGTGAAAGATCTTGAGGCACCTCTTATCGCCACCAAAGCCACTCTCGAGACGGTGGCAGACAAGCTCCACGAACACTTCAGATCTTCAGGCGATGGAAAAGAATACAAGCTCCGGTTTCAATAGTGGAAGGCAAGAGAGGACTTCCAGAATCTGTTAGGCCAGTTAAGCAAGACCAAGGAGACACTAAGTCTGTCGATGGTTGGCCTTAATACGTGAGTACGCGCATACACTCAGTTCGGCGCTCGGGGAAAGTCCCTTGTGGGCTGATCTTGTTCTAGGTTCCAGACTTTACGCACGCTGGGTCAGCACACCGCAGGTGATCTCAATCCTAGCCAAGTCGCTTCCGATCACGACCCCGCGATAAGTCTCAGGATGTACGCCCAATCAGTGTTTGGGGACTCGACGACTCTCAGCACGCAATCTCGGAGCGACGCCTCTTCAAATGAGAAAGTAATAGCTTAAAACGACGTACACTCAATACAAGCGCCTTCGAGAGATCACGAGGCGCCTCCGACACTGGAACAGAAACGGGCACTCGCCCGACAGAAAAAGGAACGCCAGAATGACCTCCTCAACGCCGCTAAAAATGGAGATGATCTGGATGTGGAAATCTTGCTTGGAGAAGGAACCGAGATTGACTGGATTGGAGGCGAGGGCAAAACAGCACTGCATCTTGCCGCACAGTATGGCCATAAAAGAGTGGTTCAGATACTCCTCGACCATGGTGCCGATATCGAGGCGCACTGCGAGCCTTTTGGCAACCCATTGATGATTCTACATCACGCGGGAAATACGCCACTACACCGGGCAGCAGAGGGCGATAACACTGGCGGTCGACAGGAAAGTATAGTCAGGCTCCTTCTGGACCGAGGCACAGATATAAACGCAAGAAGCCTCCGACTACGGACACCCCTACAAGCAGCGGTCATGTATTCGAGAACAGGCAATGAGGCGACAGCTACGATTCGACTACTTCTAGAGAGGGGTGCACATGTCAATGCCTTCGACACTGAGGGTTGGGCACCTTTATACGAAGCTGCATGCTACGGAAAACATGACATTGCTCAGATTCTGCTACGCCATAGAGCTCACATTGAAGGTCGACCCCCCGAGTCAGACCCTGCGAACGCCAGTAACCCTTTATTGCTCCCCGGCCAACATCTACGTACGCCACTAATTCTTGCCTCTGAAAGTTGATCGGAACCACTCATTCGACTTCTGATCAAGCACAAAGTCAATCTCAATGCGCAACAGAACGACGGCGATACTTTGCTTCACCTGGCAGTCATTGAGGGCAGAAGCACGATCGTTCTGTAACTTCTGGAAGCCGGTGCAGATCCAAATATCAAAGAACTCCGTTATGGCAGTACACCTCTGCATAAGGCAGCTTGTAATTACAGTCCAGAAGTCGTTGGTGCACTCTTGAGAGGTGGAGCTGATCCAAAAAGCCTTAACAATCTGGGGCAAAAGGCAGTCGAGGTCGCAAAATTGCATGGACATCCAGAAGCAGTAAGCATCTTTATGGAACATAGCGTGAAGGAATATCGACGGAAAATGGCTTCCACGGTGGAATGAACGGCTCGCCCGTTTTCGCCGATGAATGTCCTTGTTGGTCATGCAGAAAGGATGAATTGTAGAAGTAATGCACCTAAAAAGTCCACCAGGACACTGATGAAGTCTTTAGAGAGTGCCAATGACTTTTAGTCCACGAGGTCTTCTATGAGCGAAAATGTTCTTAATTCCTTGCCCCCAAGATTGGTACAAAAAGCTGCGAGGGAAGCCGCAAAGTTCAAGCCCCGCCTGCTGTACTACTCTCGCATGCGATCCATTTTCCGGCTTCGCCCTTTGCTTCTTGCGACTCCGCTTCCCGGATACATCCTGCCAGTCTTTTGGCCCAGGGCGTGAGGACAAAGTCCTTCCTGATGACCTGTCATTCCGCGACCCCAAGAACTACGGCTTCGCAAACGGTTGATCTGAGTTATCGGACCGTTGAGCGTAAATTTTGAACTTACTATGGGCAAAACATATCCCGTAAAGTTTTCAGCGCGAAGTGGTAAGCTTCCACTTGAGGACCTAGCAGACGTCGTCCATTGCTTTTAATACTTTATTATGGACCTATGTGGATGAAAGGCGCTTAATTAAATTTGTCTTTGTTGGTCATCCGTCGATACGACACAGCCTCGTGCAATGCTCGTGAAACTGCTGAAGAGGAACTTCCGTTCCAGATGAGGTGTTCGTAAAACTTCCCAGCGACGGCTACCGCAGCGGGATCACTCGCGTTCCAGAGTGTTCTAATCACGTGTCGGAATCCGGTAGTTTGAAAGATACCTGCGACATGGATTCCTTCATCAATGAGATGAATACCTCTCAAGTACAACATATCGCCGACTCAAAAACGTCCAATACTGTTCTCTGCTGTGGAACAGGCCGAGAGATATGCGAGCTGCGCGAGCTGTTGGCTGATAGGTTGGAGATCTCGAATTGTCAGTCTTTTTACCTTCTCTGCCCCAACAAGTAGCCCACTTTCCTCGGAGTCCTGGCTATTAGAAAGCCCATGACAGGCGAAATGGACCTCCGAATGGGATGGGAGTCGTCGTAGAACCTCGTCACGACTTGGACGCTGGAGAAGTTCAAGCGTTGCGGACGAACCAACGTGCTGTTGAATGTCAGCTATTTCTCTATCAGTATCGAGGGCTTCTTCTCCATCAATTTGTGGCATGGCAATAATAAGTATGTCGAATGTGTTCGCCTTCAAAGGTTCCCAAGGCTTGCGTCGTGAGAAATGCAGTGCTTTGAGCGATGTGGCGTACGACGAGACAACATGCTTTATGGTGTTGTCAAGAGATTCCAGCTGGCTGTCTCTGGCCGCGTGAAGCGGGAGCAACGCCATCAAACCTCCGCCTACCCACCATACCTCTGGCTGGCAATGAGCAGGTTCATGGACTTTCAAGAAGCCGAGTTCTTCCAGAACAGGCTTGACACAAGATCTCCACAGTGAGCGTAAAGACTCTTCCTGCGAGCCACTAGAGGTTTATTCAATATCATCAAACATTATTTCAAGTTTTCTGGAGCTACGAAAATTGCTCGGCATACTCGAAACGTATGCAAACAAGTTAGCTTGAGAGATCTGCGGAAGTGACGAGGCCTTGATGCTCTTGCTTGTTACAATCAACGCATGACTTCCATATTCAGTGATATTGAAAGAAACCATGGGCCCGGGCTGAGCAAGCTCATAGAGCTCGTTTTCTGTCCGGGCCAGCTGAAATCTTCCAAATCCGGGCTGCTCTCGAATTTCTTCCTCGACCACCTCGAGCTATTTTACGTTTTGCTCGTTTTGCAAGGCTTTTGATGCCATGTCACTTGGGCTGACTGGTGTCAACGCGAAGCAGCCCTCAACTCGATGAAAATATGGTTCGGCGACAGCTGCACGCAGATCACAGTAATTATCGTGGAGTCTTGGATGACGCTCGTTGAGCAAGGACACATCAGATCTGGAATCAATCACCAGGCCTGCCATTATGCTGTGCTTCTTTTCAAGAGCTTGTAAAGATTCTAACGCCAATCTGCCAGCCCTTAGAAAGACCGATGCGCTTATGGGACCGAGCGGCGAAAGCTCTTTTAAATTGGGCATTTGGCCATTAAGCGACGTCGACCGCAAGATAACCCTCGGTAGTAGGTCAAGACACTCTGTCAAATATCGAGCAGCGTCGCCCCACGCTTTTCTCTTCATGGCCAAACCTGCAGCCTTTTTGCTCGATGCAATACGTTCAAGAGGACTCAAAGGATGATGTAAGGACCTGGCATAGTATCTCAAGGCTTCTTCAAGGTCGTCCTTGCATGCGGTCTTGTCGTATCGTTCTTGGTATCCGTTGCCTAGAGTACTCAACCGTCTCGCCTGTGTGGGATGGTTTTCCTCGGTTACAAGGACTGCAAGATACGCAGTTTTGATCCTACTTTCCAAATCATCGTCGTGTTTCAGTTCCTTGTATCGATACAAGTACAAGTCAGCAAGAACAGTCAAATAGCCTGCTCCATTCACACTCCTTGCTGGAGTCTTGCTGACGATAAATTGCCTGGCCCGGATGGCTTCACTTAAAATGGTAATTGTCTCTGAATCTCGCTCTTTCGATCTTATTGCGTGAAGAGATCTATCACGATATAGTGCAGCTAAGTTGTTGAAGTATATTGCTGAATCTGGATGTTCTAGTCCATAGTCTTCAACAATGTCCAATGCTTTGGACAGGGCGGCCTTGAAATCGTTTTCTGACCTCGTCCTCTTATAGTTCTCTCGAAGGTTTGCCACGACACTATTCACACTTTGAAGTCTTTCCCTTGAGTGTTCCAAATGCGCTCTGGCAGCTTTCATACTCAGCCTGATAGCACTTTCCAAGTCTTGAAAAGACCCGCTCGCCAAATACTTAGATGGAAGACTTCGGAGAGATTGTATAAAAGTCTAGTATTAATAGGATAGTGTCAGCTGTAAAAGATGTCAATAAATACCTAAACAACGTACTTTGAGTACGGTCGCATTTTTAGTAATATTTATAGTACGAATTACATCCAACAGATAGTCTTCGAAATTCATTTCAAGCGCCATTTACAAGTGTTCAGCAGCTTCTTGAAGATGGGCTACTGACCTGGTCATGAGGTAGTATTGCTGTCAGCCTTTGTGCTTGTAATGGTGTACCTGGAGGAGTAAGAGCAAGGGCCTTTCGTTTGCGATGAACGGAGGTCTGCAGATTGTCGCTGGATGATGTTTGTAGATTTCCACCCAAGGAGATTTATCGGTACGCATCATTTCCAAAACGGCTTGCATCTTTCGAATAGATGCTACCAAGTCTTCGATGTCATTTATTTGTTGCCTCATAGCGAAGACTCATAGCTGATGCGATATCGGACATTCGCAGGGCTTTTTGAATGATGTTGTCTGAGCGGTCGAACGCCTCTTCGGCGCAACGGATGGCCTCATTGATGTCATCAATGGACCTTGAGACCTCGGTCTGTTTGAAGACATAGGAGCAGACATCACGTAATACAAACCCGTCCTGTTCTTTCTGCTCCCTCATGTTTGTCCTAATTACAGAGCGTAGATGCCACGTGTAATCAATTCCATTGCGGCCGGTGTTCTGTATGTAAACCAATGAAGAAACTAATGGTCGGCTCTAGCAAGAGCCGCCTTTGAGGAGCCATACCGAGGTTGTGGGAAGATTCGGTGAAGGTATTGCGCAAGGTTCTGCGCTCGTTGATTTGATGAAAAGGTTGACTTGAAAATGTCAGACTAGATGTGGAGATGATGGTGGACAGTAGAGCGCGACGCTTGAGGGACAACATTGCTCCACATAATACCCATGGGAGAGAGGGGGGGGCGGGGGAGAGTGGGACTGGTCGGGAGAAGAGGGGGTAGAGAAAAAAAAGAGAGAATGAAGGGCGATGTTCATGTAACCCAAAGCTGGTCATGAAAAGTTTGCTGTCCTCATTCCTATACAACATCTTACGTTCTGCTGCACAGGTAATTACAGTACAATTAAATTTGAGACAAGAAGGTCATAATTGAGATCATGTACACATCACCCCATCCACTCATTAATTAATACCCCCGCAAAATTTCATACTGCAAGAATCAAACCCCGCTCACCTCCCCCCAAAGCCTTAGCTCGGCGAACATTTCCCACAAAACGCCCCCGTCGTCGCGATGGGCGGCACCGCCTGCCCCGTCAAATCGGTATAGTTGTGCGTGTTGCCGGCCGCGTTTCCCTGATAGGGAATGTTCTGGCTCTTGCACACCTTGTACTGGTCTGCGGGGATGCTGATTTTCTTTTGGATCTCGAGCGGGGCTTCGATAATGGTGGCGAAAAAGCCCGAGAGGAGATGCCAGTCGATGTGGCAGTGGAGGGCCCAGACGCGTAAAGTGGTTTGTTAGTTTGGTGGTTTGAGGGGGAGGGGGGAGGGGAAGACTTATCAGGATTGTCGGCCCGGAATCGGTAGACCAGATACCCGCTCGCCATGACCTTCATGACATCCCTTCGGATCGGTGTCGGCGGGAGATTGGTCGTCGGCGTTGCGGGGGCCTTGTGCGGAGTGTTGTAGGCGGGGGAGCGTTCAACCATCTGGAAGTTGTGGCCGTGCATGTGGATTGGGTGGCCGCCCGAGTCACCGTTGTTGATTACGACCTCGACGACGTCGTTGTAGTTGATGACGAACGGATTTGCGTACTCGCCGTAGATGACGGGGTTGGTAGCTTCTTTGCCGGCGTCCAGGACGGTGTACAAGCTCGGGACCTTTTGCTCCACGAAGGGTTTGCCGTTCATGGTGAAGCTAAATTGGGATTTCAGCTGGTGTGCGAGGGGTCAATCAGCAGGGGTGGGAGAGGAAAAGAGTCGTACAGGTTTTGGCCGAAGGACACGCCGGACTCGACGTTGATTACGATTTGATGGTTCACCCCGGTGAAGAGAGGCTGCTTATCATAGGGGACGAGACTGAAGTCGTCGGTAAACCCGGTCAAATATGAAGGGAAGGTCGGCTCCGTTTTGGGGTTTGGCTTTTTGGAATCGTACACAAGATAGCCCGTTGCATTCAAAGGGAGGTTAGGGCAAGGATTACAGTCGAACATGTCCGGATCCATGGCGCCGACAAAGGCATAGTTTTGGCCCGGAGCAGTGGCTTTGGCGGTTATGAGCACACTCATACGTTGACCAGCAGTAAGATAGATCAGGTCAGAGGTTTTCTTCTCGGTGTAAACGCCGTCAACCTCGATGATAGTCATCTGATGCTGGTCGAACTTGACCAGGAAAGAGGCGAAATTGGACATGTTGATGATTCTGATCATGTAGGTCTTGCCAGGGGTGATAGAGAAGCTTGTAGTCGGAGCGTCATTGAGAATAGCAGAGTCGGGGACTGGCTCCGCGCCGGAAGGGTTGAGCTTTGGAGATAGGAAGCCGGGTATCAGCTCTGGGATCTGTTGGTGGTACCAGTCCGAGAGTGTAAGGACCTCTTCCTGGTCATATTGACTCGCGTACGGATTCGCTGGATCATGCACAATGAGGGCCCCACGGAAGCCATCGGGGTACTGGGCTGAATCGTGGGAGTGATACCAATAGGTGCCTGGCTGGTTGATCTAGAGATGCAAAAGGTCAGTGATCCCAACTTGGAGGGCTTCGTACCACAACAAGACTTGCCTGGAAAGTGTGCGTGAACGTTTCACCAACTCCGACTGGACATTGGGTCAACTTGTTTGGGCCATCCATCTCATTCGTTCCACTCTGGTAAAGGCCGTGGAAGTGCACCGTGGTGGTCTCATTACCAAGCTTATTTATGAGGTTAATGGTAACGGTTTCGCCGACAGTAGCACGGAGTATTGGAGGGGGCCATTGACCGTTGATAGCCATCACCGGCCGGGTGTGTAAGCCATCAGGATTTTGCTCGATCCAACCGAGGTTCCAAGTGTATGTAGCAGCATACGTGCAAAATACATAGTGCAAGATGGTAAGTAGATAGAAGTTATGAGACATCTTGGGCGAACTCGGGCAAGAGATGCTTGGTGCTTGACAAGGCTTGATATTCCAGTTAGAGCAACAAGAAAGCGAGCCAACACGCACCTATATATATGTGTTTCCCTTAGGTCTAGAATGTGGAGACCATGAGCTGAAATGAGGTCTGCTCAGATCTCATGAGATCCCTGCCATTCTCGCGTGCGTGGCAATGGATCTTAAGGCCTCGTTCGAAAGGTGTAGGCTGATGATGGTGTGGTGAGACGCATGATTTGCTTGAAGCCATCGCAACGGTCTCTTCATTGCACCTAGTGGCTATGCAATAAACACTCTATTGTCAGCACAAGGCAGGCATTAGCTCCAGGCACCAGCGCCAGACTTCGGGTTGGCCTTCTTTGATAGACCTGTGTCTGTTGGGGCCAGCACTACGATGCCGCTTAGAAACTTGGGACAGCCAACCTTCGCAAATCTAGCTGGCGAAGACTGGCCTTTCTCGATTTGACTTTGATGCAGTGCAACGGCAACGAGGAGAGCGGGAGGCTGAGCGGCGAATCACATAGGAATGCGAGCGAAGGTAGTAACAGATACAGAACTCAGGTGGAGATTGGGATGCACACGACATCTAACAGAAGATCTGCTTTTTCTCGCACACGAATTACGACCGCTCGCACATGCGCAAACCGGCGTGAGAGTGAGACCTTGCTTACCATAGTAGTCATAGTAAGCAAGGCAAAAGAAAGAAACAATCACGAGCAAAGGATCCGAGGATTCGCAATGTTGCATGATTCCTCGGATGCTGTCAACTTGCTGACTGTGCCGTGATATCAATCACCAAGCCACGCCATAGACTAAGAAATTCTGTCAGGTACCAGCTCCTACTGAACTGCAGCTAGGGAAACATTGGATCTCCACACACTGTCAAAGATCTTAGCGTATTAACTCGAAGCTAGTAGCGGAACCCGGATGGGGAAATGCATCGCGAGGGTAGATCGCATAATCTGTATCTGTACGGAGGTACACTCTCATCTCAAGACCAAGCCACGACATGTTGCAGCTTCCCCCAACTTGTTTGAGAGAGAAGGGGCGCGGTGACCCCCAACATTTGTGCGAAGGCTGAGGTTTGGGTGCTGAAGCAGTTGGTTGGAGGAGCTTGAGCAAACCTCCACGCCACACTCCAATGTCTAAGCCCGCCAAAACACATGGTAATCGTGACCCACTCTCGCAAGCTGGTTTAGGGCGAAGGAAGATCGACTATAGAAAGGCTGAGACTAGCCTATGGAGGAAAAGAGGGTGGGCGAGTAAGACACTGGTATTAGCTTGATAGGATGACACGGGAACATCAGCATTTAGCAAGGGCTGAGGGGCAATCAAAGCGACGTGAAGAGTTTTGGTGCCGACTGCAGAGTTGCAGTTGATTGCATTACGGTTGGCGGATCGGGAATTTGGGTGTTCCCCACCACCAGCACCACCAAAAAGCTGATTACCCGATTGGGCTTAGCGTAGAAAATCTTGAAATCTGATAACGTATTGAATAGAGGAGCAAATAGGCCTTCATGGGCGTACGGGGGTAGCATAGGTGCATGGGGGAAGCATACAGGGCCTGCACGGGGGGAGTACATAGGCCCCCAATGTACGTGCCCATAGGCCCAAATAGGGGGAGCATGCAGGCCCAAATGGGATCAGCATCGTATACAGGCCCCAAATACACGTGCATACAGGGTCTGCAAGGGGGGAACACATAGGCCCAAATGGGGAAGCATGCAGGCCCAAACGGGAAGAACATACAGGCCCCAAATAAACGTGCATATAAGCCCAGATAGGGGAACATATAAGCTCCAAATGTATGTTCATATAAGTCCAAATAGAAGGAATATATAAATTCAAATAAAATAATATATAAATTCTGAATAAAAAGAATAAACATTTTTATTTTTATTTTTATTTTTATTTTTAACAATTAATATTGTTAATTAACAATGTTCAATTCAATTAATATAATTAATAAAATTTACCAAAATTTGCGTTTGTTAAAGTTTTTTTATTTTATTTCTTAAACATATATATTTTCATAATCAATTAAAAGTTTTAGAAATGAATTAAAAAATAAAAAAAAAATAACTTTTTATAAAGGATTTACAATTATATAAATTTAATATTCAAACTTTATTTAAATGTAAATTTATTAAAATTTTTTTTTTAAATATGTTAATTGTATGTTAATTACATTTTAGTTTAATATTGAAATATTGAAATATTAAAATATAAAAATTTTATTAATTCGAACTTTTATTTTTAAACATATTAAAATCGAATTCTTTATTTAAATTTATATATATATATATATTGACAAATCGATAAACTTGTTTAAGAAATCAAAAGTTGTTAAATTTGTTAAATTTATTGATTCTTGTTTAAGGCGCCTTAAGTAAACTTTATACAACTTTTTTAATAAAATTATTATTATTTACTCATTATTAATAATAATTCTGTAAAAAAAATTACGCAAAGTTTACCCAAAGCGTATTTAACAAATTTAACAAATTTAATAACTTTTGCCATATTTGTACTTATTAATAATAAATCGCTTTTTTAATATTTAATATTAAGAAAATAAAAATAGTAGTGTAATAAACAATATTATTGGAAACCAAATTAACATTGAATATAAAATGTATATATTTAATATATATATTATAAAGTCATAAGTTTAAATCTTATTATTTTTAACTTATATATTAAAAACGGAAGATTTATAATAAAAAAATCAGGAAATATAAAACAAATTTTCGATAATACAAAAAACAACATTTAATATATAATAAGAAAATTGCAATTAAATAATAAGTTTTTGGATAAAAAATAACAAATTTTGTATAAATTTTAACAAGTATTATATCGAATATAAATCAAAAAAATTTTATATTCTATATATTATTTGAAATAAAAAATTATTTAAAAAGTTTATTATATATATTTTTTCATAATTCTTAAAAATATTTTTAAAATACTGTCGAATTAAATTTTATTAAAACTTTTTTTAAAATTAATTATATATTAAATTATAATAATTTAATGTATTAAAAAAACATAATTGAAAAGATTTAAAAATAATAATAATAAAATGAATAATAAAATATAATAAAATATAATAATAAAATTAATTAAATAAATATTATAATATAAAAATATTATATAAAATAAATAATAAAATAAATAATGAAATAAATAATAAAGAATAAAAGAATAATAATAAAAATTGCTATTTAATAAATATTGCTATATATTTATAAAAAGCGCTTTTCTCCCACTTTTAGGTGCCCGGAACATGTTTCTGGAAGAGGCAGTGAAAGGGTAACAACAACAATGCCACAGGGGCGGCACGGGCGCTGAGATTTCTTTGTCGATCTGTTAAGTCTTACAGAGCTAAGCACTAGACTAATGTAGAACTACTGTAGCCTTACTCCGCAGCGGGACAGTCCCTAGACCCTGTCCCTAGGTCTGGAGCAGATTCCCCAGCAGATGTGCAAAGATTTACTTTCCTGATATCTTAGTAACCACGAAATGATGGAAAGTTTATCATACTAAGGTTGCTTAGTAGAATGGTTCGCAGAATTTACAGCTGCAATATCTCCAACGTTTTCCTCTGCAAAGTTTCCAAGTTTGGAGAATCTTTGAAACACTTTGTTCGAAACTTGACAGGCTTGCAACACACGACAGGGCTTCAACAAACAATAGCTGCACCCCCGAAACACTGTCGCATGCCGAATCATCACCCGCTTGGGATCCTACCAGCCTGCCCTGGGTGCCTGGTTGTTGGTCAGCTGACTAAATTAGCTGTTTCCTCTTTTTTAATTTCCCTTGGCACTCGCTCCGGTCCCTTCTCGTGAATCTTAATCTATTTGTGGGGGCGTAGATTCGCGAAATGCGCCCGCTTGGTACTGATTACATAAGGTGCCATGACGGGTAGTCAACCACTTCTAATAGGGAGCTCCAGGGTGGATACAACAACCTTGCCCTCGGTTGCTTGATTGCTCTTGCTCATATCAGCTTAGTCTTGCGACAGCGACCATTGAATAGACGCTATGGATGATCCGAAATTCCCTCAATGCTTTGGTTCAATTGTGATAGCTCGGCCGGGAGTTCCCGTCGAAGCATTCGACCACGGCAAATCCGTGCCCTACTAGACTCGCAAACAGAAATTTGGGCAGTCACTACTCGCTCGCACGGGTGGTAGTGGAAGAAAAAGATGAGTTGTTCGCAGGAGGGTTGCATGAAATGAGATCGGTCCATTACTACCCCCTTGTCGTCCCACTTGAGTAAACGCTGCGAGAGAAAGGGGACATCTCGGCACTTTTCACTGCAATTAGTTGCGAGAAGCAGAGTGAGACAAAACACGACATCCAGCTGCGAAGCTCCCTGGTGAACAGATTCGTCACCTGAAGCCGAGAGTTACGCGGTTGACTGCTCACATGAGAAGGTACCTGCCAACTGCTTCTATTCTTATCGACGCATTATGGAATGTGCTGAAGATACTCAGATGTTGAAACAAGCAAAAGATCCTACGGAACATCGGGTGACCGTTGCCTCCGCACAGTAGATCGTTCCAAATTTGGGCGAAAATCCAAAAACGCGGGATAAAGCAACGGTAGCCGGGCACGCGGGTGAAGAGAAAACCTCAAAAGTCATGACGAAACCATTTTGGGGATGGCTGCCACATTTACGAGGCCCGCCTCGGGTTGGTTGATGGGACCAGATCTATGGGTGGAGGCGATGTGGGTTTACTACAGAGCTCCAGGAGCTATTATCTACTGCACTGCCGACTAAGCTTTACCAGGGTGTTCCCAGAACACCCACCAACACCTCGGACGCCTACCAAAATCTGGCATTACTCTCCCAACCCTTTTTCAAGATGAACCCTGTTCACCACTTGCTATAGCTTATTGATGTCTTCTTACCTTTATCATTGATCATAGAGTGGAGGAAATGATAGGAGAGGATTGCCAATCATTGGTGCTGGGGCCTAGTAAATGTAGCAGCCGTCCCTAAAGTGCGACCTCGTGATGATTCTATTCTTCACCCGCGTGTAGCCATCGCAAGCTTCCTAATGCTACGCCCCTTTTGACACGAGGAGCCAGAACTTTTACTAGGCCCCTTGCTCTTGGCCCCATGCTTCCTTTGTACTCCACCTTATTCCTCCTGGTGAACATGTGATGTGTACGGATACGGAGAACGACACCAACAGTGCTGGTTGACGCTAATACCGATTAGGCTCAAGGTCAGTGTAACGTTGATAATGGTTGCTTAGACAAAACCCCCCGGATCGCCTAAAGTAAAGGCATTACGGCTAGGCAACCGTTGTAAGCTGAGAATCTTAGGGGCTATGACCCAGAAGCCTAAATTTTTTTCAATAAGTAATCAGATATAATCTTTGGGGCTTGATCCTAAGCACTTTACTCAGCTCTAGCCCCAAATCTTACTAGCCCAACTAATGCAGAGCATCAGCCCTGTCGGCTTCGGCCGATCTGGTAATCTTGGGCACCCAACTTCGCTGGTGCTCCTTTCGCGGGGTAAAGAAAATGTTGCCGAAGCATTCCCGGCCTGTTTTAATCAACTCCATCAACTCCACCTAATCCACCTACTCAGACTCAAATCCTACTATCATCAGGCACAGAAGAGCTAACGCTGATCAATCTTCGAAAAACAAAAAGAGAAAATGCCAAAAATTGGCGGTAAAGCCTAGTAAATTCGGCATCCCTTTCGAACGTGCTTCGGCAACAATATTTTTACCCCGCAAGCTTACATGCTGCTGCCTGCTCCCCCACTGTTCCTTCTTGAGCGGCTCTACTCCCTTCCACAAACGGAAGCAGCAATATTTAATCCTAAGTCCAGAGTGTACATAACATAAATACATGAAAGAAACAATTAAAACACAATGGCTTACACCTTGCACCCTGTCTCCCCCACCGACGCTCCCGCCTTAGCACGAATCTTCCAACGCGCCTTCGCCGCCGACGGCATCATAGGCTTCATGAACGAGCAAGTCCCTCCCGATGCGCGATACAGCCACGATTTGAAATTCTTTGGGGGACTAATCGCGCAGGGGGAAGCTTGGGGCGGGAGGATGTGGAAACTGGTTGAGGATGGTACGGGGTGAGTTTGGTTTCTCCTCCTCTGACCGCATGTCGCCTGGACATTGGTGAGATGGAGGAGGGATGGAGACGTGAAGAGACGAAGAGGGGCTGTGACTGATCTTTCTTGCGGGGAACAGGGAGATCGTAGCGTTCTCGCGGTGGACGTTCCCTGTGCGATTGACGCCGGAGCAGAAAGCGGAGAAGGAGAGGGAGGAGGCGAAGAGGGAGCATGCGGTCGGGACGAGGGTGGCGTTGGCGGAGGATTTTTTTGAGCAGTTATTTAGGGGGAGGGAGAGGTGGATTGAGCCGGAGACGATGTTCTGTGAGTGCTACTTTGCTGTTTTCTTTGCGTGGTTCTCTTCTGCATCATGCATTGAGCTGCTGCGTTCATTGCCGACTCCGTTGCTGTTTCCGTTGTATCCATTTGGCATTCCGCTCTCCGCTATCCCCCTGCTGCTCACCGATATACGTCCCCAGCGCTCAACTCTCTACACCGCACCCCGGGCGCGC
>JAABUQ010002967.1_pt1 | contig 32212 bp, 32 predicted proteins | sample 5560001 | NCBI WGS metagenome assembly JAABUQ01 (sample SAMN10711888, study PRJNA513371) | rock metagenome | isolation source: Antarctica rocks | place: Antarctica: Victoria Land, Finger Mt nord | collected 2015-12-18 | reverse complement strand
CCCATGTGCTCGATCGAGGAATAGGCGAGGAGGCGCTTGAAGTTGCCCTGCCGCAGGACGAAGAGGCTCGCCGCGACCAGGGAGACCGCCCCGAAGACGATCAGCACGTGCTCGGCAAAGGCGCGCTCGCGGGCCGCCACCGCGACCTGGAAGAAGCGCAGGATCGCGTACAGCGCGCCGGCGAGCAGCGAGCCCGAGAGCAGGGCCGAGACCGGGGCCGGCGCCTCGCTGTGCGCGTCGGGCAGCCACGTGTGCATGGGCACGAAGCCCACCTTCGTGCCGAACCCGACCATCGCCAGCACGAAGGACAGCCGCACCGTGTCGTGGGAGAGCGTCCCGGCGACATGAAAGAAGCGAGCGAAGCGCGGCACGTAGGCCTCTCCCAGCGCCGTCGTTCCCGCGGCGTAGAGCAAGATGATCGCCAGGAGCGCGATCCCGAGGCCGGTGGAGGCGATGAGCACGTACTTCCAGGAGGCCTCGAGCGCGGCGTCGGTGCGATCGACGGCCACGAGCAGGGCAGAGACGATCGTGGTGAGCTCCACGGCGACCCACAGCGTCCCGAAGTCACTGACCAGCGGGATGAGCACCATGCTCCAGGCAAAGAGATTGAGCAGGCCGTAGTAGCGTCGGGCGTACCCTCGGAACCCCGCCTCGGACTCCCGTCCCGCGAGGTAGCCGATCGAGAACACCCCGGCGAGCGCATAGAGCAGCGCGGTCGCGACGAGGAACACCGCCCCGAGGGAATCCAGCCGCAGCCAACCGCCGGCGGTGTGCACCTCGTGCCCGTCGTTGACATGTAGGGCGAGCGCGAGCGCGAGACCCAGCGTGCCCAGGCCGGCCACCAGGGTCACCGCGCGCGCCGCGCGCCAGCCGTCGAGCGCGGAGAGGACGGCGGCGGCGAGCGAGAGCGCCAAGATCGCGATCAGTGCCCAGGCCATCCCATCACCCCGTCAGGTTGTCCAGGGAGTCGGTCCGCACGGCGGTGCGCTCGACCGCGAGGTACTGGACGAGCACCACGAAGACCAGCACCCCGATGAGCACGTCGAAGAGCAGTAGCAGCGCGAGGATCAGCGGCAACCCGGGAGCGATCACCAGGCTCCCCACCGAGACCGCGTTCTCCAAGGCGAGGAAGCCGAGCAGCTGCGACGGGGCGTGCGGCCGCACGACCATGATGAGCAGAGCGACCAGGACTCCGGCAAGCGCGACCGGGAGCGCGGAGAGCGGCAACGCCGGCTCTCCGCCCAGGCTGAGGGTCCGCAGCGCCGCGAAGGCAAACGCGGACAGCACGACCGCGGCGAGGATCGAGCTCGGCACCCCGATCGTCGTCGGTATGCGCGGGTCCGCCTCCAGCTTGCGCAACACGAAGCGGATACCCACGGGGAAGAGAACCGCCTTGAGCGCGATGGTCACCGCAGCCAGGACGTAGAGCGCACTGCTCCCGTGGCCGCTGGCCGCCGTCGCGATGGCCAGGGCGGCCACCGTCACCGAGCCCAGCGCGTAGAGCCGCAGCTGCTCCCACACGTCCTGAGAGCGCAGCAATCCCAGCTCCAGCAGAAGCACGGCGACCGCGGTCACGGTCGCGAACACCCCGAACGGCGTGAGCTTCGCGTCACCGAACGCCGGGGCAAAGAGAAAGACCACCACGGCCAGCACCGCCAGCAGAAAGCTCGCGACCGTGAACTCCGGAATCTTGTAGAGCCGCAACTTGGCGAAGCTCGACTCGATCACCACGATCGCGGTCCCGATCACGGCCGCCTTTCCGAGCAACACGAGGATCGCGACCGCGACCTGATCCAGTCGCCCGGTCGAGGCCAGCCCCCAAGGGGTTATGAGCACGTTGGCCAAGATCACGAACAGCGCGAGCTGCTTGACCGACGAGCCCCAGCGCAGGAACCCGAGACCTGGTCCGGAGTGCTCGAGCACCCGGCCCTCCTCGATCATCCCGAACTCCAGCGTCGAGCCGTGGTTCTGCACCGGAATGCGCCCCGTCTCGTTGAGCACGAGCATGAAGAAGGCGGCGATCACCAGCAGGTGGCTCGGGCGCAGCACCTCTACGGCGGAGGAGCCCAGCGTCTTGTCCAAGGCGTACGGAAGGTCGGTGTGCGTCGTCAGCGCGACCGTGAACACGACGAAGATCACCGTCGGCTCGTTCAGCGCTCCAAAAGACCGCAGGCGACTCGACCCGAGCTGCGCGTACGGGCTCCCGCTGTCGATCGCGGCCAGCGAGACGGCAAACCCTCCGAGACCGAGGATGAGCCCGCCAGCCAAGATGTCGCCCATATAGCCGAGCGGCAGCGGGAAGTTCGTGAGGACCGGGATGAGCAGCGGCACCGTGGCGTAAGCCGCAAAGCTCGCATACGGAGCCGCGCGAAAGAGCGGACCGGCCGGACCCGGTAGCACCGTCTCCTTGCGGAGAAGCTTGGCGATGTCGTAGTAGGGCTGCAGCACCCGGGGACCGCGACGTTGCTGGACGATCGCCTCCGCTCGCGCGATGACGCCGGTGATGAGCGGCGCGGCGACCAGCGCGGTAACGACCTGAAGGACTTGAACGGCCCAATCCGGCAGGGTCGGCATAGGGTCGACTCGGCTCCTCTCGCGAAACGCTTAGCGAAAAGAAGCCATCAGCCGTCCAGTGCGGCGGTTCGGGAGGCAAAGCCCCCACGCCAGAGCTTCATCTGGCGCCTAGAACAATATCCAACGCGGGGACGACACTAACCCGACCGCGCGATCAGAGATGCGATCCGGAGCGCGATCGGCGATCGCTTGGCGCAGGGCCGCCCTCACTTGAGCAGTCGCGAGAGCCGCCGATCCTTGAGGAGCTTCCCCTCGGTCTGGCAGGTCGGGCAGTAGCTCATCACGTAGTCCTCGTAGAAGACCGCCTCGAGGCGGTCGCCGCACCGCGGGCACGGCTCCCCCTGGCGCCGGTGCACGGCGAGCGGCATGGGCAGCTTGTCGGGGATGGGCAGCCGAAGCCTCTCCTCGTAGTAGACGAGCGGCGCCCCGAGGCGATCGACGATCGCGGCCCGGAGTCGCTCGGCCTCGTCGGGCTCGAGGTCGGAGCCGCGCTTGAACGGCGAGAGGCACGCGGCGTGCAGGATCTCGTCGACCCACGAGCGCCCGATCCCGGCGATGACCTTCTGGTCGCGCAGGAGCCCATGCAGCGGGCGGGGCGCGTCGAGGAGGGGCCCGAGCTCGGGAGGCTCGGGCCACGCCTCGGGCCCGAGGTCGGCGAGGGCGGGGTCGGCGTCGAGCGCCCCCGGGCGCAGGAGCTTGACCCAGGCCGCCTGCTTGGTCCCGAACTCGCGCAGGCGCAGTTCGCGGCCGTCGAGCAGGCGGAGCAGCAGCCGCGAGCTCCGGTCGCGGAGCGAGGCGCGGGTCTCGAAGAGCTGCAGCCGCCCGGCGGACATGAGGTGCACCAGGAGGACGAGGTCGCCCTCGACGGCGATCGTGAGCATCTTGCCGCGGCGCCCGAGCGCCGCCACCGTACGTCCCTCGACCGCCGAGAGCGGCGGATCGAAGGTCTTGAGCGCGTTGATCCCCGGCGCGAGCGCCGACTCGATCTCCACGCCGCGCACCGCCTCGTCGAGCAGCCGGGCGGTGATCTCCACCTCGGGGAGCTCCGGCATGTCGCCTCAGCCCGGGCGCCCGGCGCCCGCGGCGATGGCCTCGAGCTCGCGGGGGCGCAGCAGCGCGAGCAGCTCCCCCGCGCCCCGCGCGATCCGCATGCCCGCCACGCCGCCCTTCTTGACGTCGGCCCGCGCGCCGGCGAGGTCGTAGAGGAGCTCGGAGAAGTCCGGCTCGTGGCCCACGAGGAGCATGCGCGCGTCGGCGCCCGCGTCGGCGAGGGCCGCCAGCGCGTCCTCCCGGCTGAAGCCGCCGCCCAGGGGCTCGTGGGCCTCCGGCTCGAGGCCGAGCGCAGCACAGGCCAGCCGCGCGGTGTCCCGCGCGCGCACGCGCGGGCTGGCGAGCACGGAGTCGAGCCCGAGCTCGAGCCGGGCGAGCGCCGCACCCGCCGCCCGCGCCTGCTCCTCTCCCCGGGCGGTCAGCCGGCGAGAGGCGTCGTCGCGCGCGCCGTGCGGCTCGGCGTCGCCGTGGCGCAGGAGCCAGATCTGCGGGGCCACGGACGGGCAGGCTACCGGCACGAGGGGCCGAGCGGGTAGCGTTCGGCCCGTGAGCGTTGCGGCGATCGTCGACACCCCCGAGGAGGCGGCGGAACTCGAGCGCCCGCCGCTCCTCGTCCGGCGCCCGCTCGAGGCCTACCTCGACGCGCAGGGCCTCGGCTCGGGGGCGTTCGAGGCCGAGCGCATCGGCGAGGGGCACTCCAACATCACCTACCTGTTAAGGCGCGAGGACGGAACGGAGTGCGTGCTGCGCCGGCCGCCGCGCCCCCCGCTGCCGCCCTCCGCCCACGACGTGCTGCGCGAGGCGCGACTGCTGAGCGCGGTGCAGGACACCGGCGTGCGCACGCCGCGGGTGCTCGCCACCTGCGAGGAGGAGAGCGTGATCGGCTCGCCCTTCTACGTCATGGAGCGGGTGCACGGAGACGTGATCACCACCGAGCTCCCGGCGGCGCTCGACGACCCGACGGGGCGACGCCGGATCGCCTGCGAGCTCATCGACGCGCTCATCGAGGTCCACGCCGTCGCCTGGGAGGCGCTCGGCCTCGAGGGCTACGGCAAGCCCACGGGCTACCTCGAGCGTCAGCTTCGCCGCTTCGGCGGCCTGTGGGAGCACAACCAGACGCGCGAGGTGGCGGCGCTCGACCGGGTCACCGCCTGGCTCTCCGAGCACCGGCCCGAGTCCGGACCGGCCACCATCGTGCACGGCGACTACCGCCTCGGGAACACGATGTTCGCGCCGGTCACGCCCGCGCGCCTGAACGCGATCTTCGACTGGGAGCTCGCGACCATCGGCGACCCGCTCGCCGACCTCGGCTACCTCGTGGCAACCTACCCCCAGCCCGGGGACGACCGGGGGACGATCTTCTCCCTGGGGACCGTGACCACCCGCGAGGGCTTTCTCACCCGCGAGGAGCTCATAGCCCGCTACGAGGAGGGCTCGGGACGCTCCATGCAGGACGTGCGTTGGTACACCACCCTCGCGCTGTGGAAGTCGGCGGTCTTCCTCGAGGGCTCCTACAAGCGCTTCGTCGCCGGCACCACCGACGATCCCTTCTTCGGGATGCTCGACCGCGGCGTGCCCGAGCTCGCCGAGCGCGCCGAGCGCATAGCCCATGGCGAGTGAGCCTCCCCGGCGAGGGCTCCTCGTCGACTTCGGAGGAGTGCTCACCACCGACGTCTTCGCGTCCTTCCGGGCGTTCTGTGAGGAGGAGGGGCTGCGCGCCGACGCGGTACGCGACCGGTTCATGAACGACCCGCTCGCCCGCGAGCTGCTCTGCGACCTCGAGACCGGGAAGCTCACCGAGGAGGAGTTCGAGCCGAGGTTCGCCGCGGTGCTCGAGGTCTCGCGCGAGCGTCTGATCGACCGGCTCTTCGCGCGCATGCGCCCCGACGAGGCGATGCTCGCCGCGGTCAGGGCGGCCAAGCGCGGCGGCGTGCGCACCGGGCTGATCTCGAACTCGTGGGGGCAGAGGCGCTACGACCGCTCCTCCTTTCCCGAGCTGTTCGACGCGTGGGTCATCTCCGGCGAGGAGGGCATCCGCAAGCCCGATCCGGCGATCTACGCGCTCGGCGCCGAGCGACTCGGCCTCGAGCCCTCGGCGTGCGTGTTCGTGGACGACCTGCCCTTCAACCTGAAGCCGGCCCTGGAGCTCGGCATGGTCACCGTTTACCACCGCCGGGCCGAGGAGACCGTCCGCGAGCTCGAGCGCCTGCTCGGCGTGGAGCTGACGGGCTAGCCTCGCCGTGCGCCGGGCCCGTATCGCCCTCCTCGCGCCCGTCCTGGCGGCGCTGCTCTCCAGCTGCGGCTCCAAGCCGCTCGGGGCGAGCGAGTACCGCACGCGCGCCACGGCGATCTGCATCGCGGAGAAGCGCCGCTCGGAGCAGGTTCCCGAGCCGCGCACCCCGGCCGACGTTCCGAGCTTCGTGAATCAGGGACTGCGTCTGGTCAGGCCCGCGATCGCAAAGCTGGCGGCGCTGCGCCCGCCCGAGAGCCTCAGACCCGATCACGACCGCGTGATCGACCTGCTGAACCGCGAGCTCGCCCTCATCGTCAGCGCCGACGCCAAGCTCCGCGCGCGCGCCGAGCCGCTCGCGACCTTCGGCGCGCTCGAGCCCAAGCTGCGCCCGCTCGTCCGCGCGGAGGACGAGCGCTGGACCGCCCTCGGGCTGCCCGAGTGCCGGCACCAGTAGTCGGCGCGCGCGAGTGAGCTGACGCCCCGGGGATCAGCCGGTGAAGCGAGGTCGCACGCGACCGATGCGAAACGTGCGCGGCGCCGGTCGCCCGACGTTGCCGGCGACGTCGTACACGCGCGAGCGAACGACGTAGCGGCCCGGCGGGAAGACGCCGCGCAGCCGGAGCTGCCAGCGCGCCGTGCCGCGCGCAGTGACGAAGAGGGGGCGGCGACAGCTCCGGGTGCCCGTCAGCCGTCCGTCGGCGCCCACGAAGCGGCAGCCGCCCCGAACGAAGATCGACACCGCGAGGCGTACGGAGCGCACGGCCCCCGGGCGCGAGACCGTATGCGCCGCGACCGAGCCGACGCAGCCGCCGTCGCCGGCGGTGCCGCGCAGGTCGATCGCGCGGCTCGAGCCGCGGATGCCCCCGGGCGCGTAGCGCAGGGTGGGGCGCACACGGTCGCGGCAGGAGGCGATGATCGCCGGCGCGCCGGTGTTGCCCGCCTCGTCGCGGGCACGCAGGGAGAAGGAGGTGAAGCCCGCGGGCAGCGTCACGTCGCGCGAGAAGCGCTGGCCGCCGGCCACGGGCCGGCCCAACGTGAGGTCCACCAGGCGACCGTTTACCTCCACCAGGTAGCTCGCCGCCGTGCCGCACAGCCCATCGTCGCCCGGCGAGGTGAACGCGAGCCGGTAGCGACTCCGGCCGAGCGGAGTCAGGGTGAGGGCCTGCGGAGCGCCCGGTGGGGTGCCATCGGCGTTGTAGTTGCCGGTCTGCTGAGGGTCGTGTCGGAACGACGGCCACTCGGTCTGGCAGGAGGGCGCGCCCGGCGCTCCCCACTCGAAGAGGTAGCCCTCGCGCGTGATGTCGGCGACGCGGTGATCGTCACTCAGCGCCGAAGGCGCGAAGAGCCACCCGCCGGTCACCTTGGGAAAGCCGGGGGCGTCCTGGCCGCTGAGTCCGTCGTAGGCGTGGAGCAGGCCCAGGCCGGTGCCCGCCAGGACCTGGTTGGTCGAACCGGGCGCGACCTTCGCGACGTTGGAGCTCGACAGGAACTGGTAGTCGTCGGTGACGGTCGGATACCCGGGAATCGGCTTGCCGGTGCCGGCGTCATAGGCGCCGATGAGATGCTCATAGGGCACGTTCTGCCCCACGAGCAGAAGGTTCGCCGCCTGCCCAAGCGTGATTCCGTACTTGACGATGTCAGGGTTGCCGATGCCCGTGAGCTTGCCCACCGACGCGTACTCGAAGAGGTTGAGCTGGGCGGTGTTCTGCGTGGAGTTCCCGAGGCCACGGCCCTCCTGGTCCATCGAGGTGACCACGTGGCCCCTCGTGTCGTACGTAGACACCGCGCCACCGGTGGTGGACACGACGATCCTCTGCGCCCCCCCGACCTTCAAGAGCGCTGCATCGTGCCCGGGGCCGATCAGCGGCAGGACGTTCTGGATCGCGCCGTTCAGCTTGACCGGCCACCCGGGGAGGAACTTCGCCGACTTGCCGTCGATGGCGTAGACGCGCGAGCTGCCGCCGGCGGCTCGCCCGAGCACGTCCGAGAGCGCCTGGCCGAAGCCGGCGTTGACGTCCGCCGGGTTGGGAGAAGCCGCTCCGTAGTTCTCGTTCGACGCGACGACGAGGTCGTCCCGGCCGTCGCCGTTGAGGTCGCCGACCGCGATGTTGTTGATCGACTCGGCGAAGACGCGCTGGTTGGCGGGCACCCCTGGGTCGACGAGGTCGACGGGGTAGCCGGGCACGCCTGACCCGTCGGGCCGGAAGGCGTAGACGTGCCCGTCGAGCGCCGCGGCCACGATGTCGGGCGCCCGGTTGCGCCCCTCCAGGTGCGCGACGCTGGGGCTGGCCAGGAAACCGCACTTGCGGTGGTGAAGCGGCTGGCTCTGATCCGAGCCGCGGCACAGGTTCGGATCGATCGAGACCGGGAACCCGCGGCGGAGCTTGCCGTCGGCCTCCCAGACGTAGAGGTGAGTGCCCGCGGTGTCGATCACCTCGGGGCGTCCGTCGCCGTCGAGGTCCGCGACCACGGCGCCACGCAGCGGCTCGTGCGGCGGCGCCAGACCGGCGCCCTGAAGTGCAGAGGTGTGGTTGGCCGCCTGGCTGAGCACGCCCGTGTGAACGGGCCATCCGCGCAGCTCCGAGCCATTCGGCTCATAGGCGTGAAGCGTGCCGTCCTCGAGCGGGACGATCAGCTCCTGGACGTTGTCGCCGTTCAGGTCTGCGTAGCGGATCGGCGCCTCGCCCCCCGTGCCGAGGCGCTTGGGATAGCCGCGTCGCAGGCTCAGATCCGAGAGGCCGGTCAGGACCTTGCGGTCGATGCCCGGAAGCACCGACGGGTCGCTTTGCTGCGTAACGGTGAGGCGCACGGTGAACTGACCCTGGAATGGGTTGGGGCCGCCGAGGGCGAACGCCGGCCCGCCCGGATCCGGCGGATTGGGCGGCAGCGAAGCTCGGATGGCGTCCGCGTTGATCGTCCCGAAGTCCGTCACGGTGCCCGTGGCGTCGGCCTCGCGCACCGTCGTGCACGTCCCTTCGCCGGCTCCCTGCTGGAAGGTCGGGCAGGTCTCGAGCTTCCAATGGAACGCCCCGTTCGCGGCGCGAAGCGCCCGCGCGCGACCCGTGATGCGCACCATGCCGCTGACGGGCGCGTACCAGTCCGGGGAGTCGATCGAGGCCTCGGGTGGGATCTTGCCGGAGTGCGCGACCCCGACGGCAGCGCCGACGTCGGCGCGGCCCCAACCGAAGTGCGAGTCCCAGCCCTTCGCCGCCGGGTCCGGCGTGCCGACGCCCGCGGTGTTCCCGGGGAGCACGTCCTCCGCGGTCTGCTCGAGGATCTCGCGGGTCTCGTCGGCGGTCAGGTCGATGCCCGCATCCCTTGCCGCGCTGATCACCAGGGCGGCGGCGCCGCTGGCCTTGCCGGTGTTGACCGAGCCCGTCGCCCCCTCCATGGAGATCGAGCTGTGGCCGCCGAACTGGGTGGTGTTCGCGCCGCGGAAGTAGGTGCTCGGCGGGGCGCTGGTGGGCAGCGGGAGGTTGAAGAACCCCTGGGTGAGCTCGCTCGAGTTCATGCCCAGGCCGACGGTGTCGGGCACCGTGCCCTGGATGAGCATCGTGTGGTTGTAGTTGGCCGGGTAGTTGTGGTTGGCCGTGTTGAGGTCGTCACCCGAGTACGTCTGGGTCACGCCTCGGTCGTACGCGTACTTGGAGGCCGCCTCGGTGAAGGCCGAGTGGTAGAGGTTGCCGTCGGCGCCCTCGATGACCTTCGCGCCCATGTGGGTCGCGTAGAACATGCCCAGGCCGAAGGTGTCGCCGTCGGAGACAAACGTGTCCCAGACGCGGACGGGAAGGAACTGGCAGTGGGGACAGACGCCGATCGAGCCGTGGTCGTCGTTTCCTCGCTCCACCGCCTCCTCCGTGCGGCCGGAGCCGTGATTCGAGGCGGCGAAGTAGCTCGACTGGTCGAACGGGTCGTTGTCGTTGTTGAAAAAGTCCCAGCCGGCGATGTCGTTGGCGAATCCGTTGTGGTCGTTGTCGAAGTGGCCGCCCGGCGGACAGGAGATCGCCTGGTGCTGAGCCGAGATCCGGCAGTTGCCGAAGGCGTGTATGAGGTCTTGGCCCGTCACCATGTTCGGCGAGCCCTTCGCGCGACCGCTCCAGGACAGGCTGACGCGCGCGTCGCACCCGTAGTCATCGACGTTGAAGACGCCGTCGCCGTTGATGTCGTAGCCCGCGTGGGTGTGCTTCGAGCAGTCGACGCCCGGCTCGATCGCGTGGTCGTTGCGCGGGGTGGGCAGCTCGCCCTTGTTCAGGTGGACCTGCGTGCGCAGCCCGACGTTGTCCCACCTGATTCCCGTGTCGAGAATGGCCACGGTGACGTCGGGGCGCCCCCGGGAGAGCTTCCAGGCGCCAGCGGCGTTGAAGCCCGAGACCTGCGACTTGCCGATGCGCGCGGGGTTGGAGTCGCGCGGATCGAGGTAGCGGGCGTTCGGGCCGTTGTACTGCGACGGGAAGCCGAAGAGGTCGAATCGCTCGTCGTAGAGGCTGCTCGAGGACGGATGCCCCGGCTGGCCCTTGTCCTCGTCATCGCTCTCCGCCTGGTCGTAGTTCGGGTCGTTCGGCGTGTCCAGGCGCTGGACGTTTGGGCCGGGGTTGGTCAGGAGTTGCTGCGAGGGGTCGTGGGACTGTGGCTTCTCGAAGTCGCGCGCGAACGCCCAGGCGGGCACGGCACCGCATCCGAGGACCACGAGGACGAGCAGGAGGAGGCGCCGCACGACCGGCAGCATGCCATGCCGGCTCCGGAAAGGCGCCGATCGCGCGCCTCACCCCGCCGCGATCAGCGCCACCCCGGCGAGCACCGTCACAATGCCGGCCTCCTGCGTGCGTCCCACCCGCTCGTGCAGCACGAAGCGGGCGAGCAGCACCGTGGCCACCGGGTAGAGCGAGCCGAGCACGGAGACGACGCTCAGCAGGCCGTGCCGGGTGGCCAGGGCGTAGAGCCCGTTGGCGGAGACGTCGAGGAGCCCGACCACCGCGAGCGCGGGCAGCACCGCCGCGGCGGGTCGCCGCGGCGCCGGAGAGAGGAGCACGGCAATGGCGACCAGAGGGACGGCGCTCGCCCGCGCCACGAGCATCGCCCACGGCACGCTGGCGCTCGCCGCCGAGCGCAGGCCGACGAAGAAGAGCCCGAACCCGAGCGCGGCGACGAGCGCGAGCGCCACGCTCGCCCTGGCCGCGGTGCCGCGCGGTCGCTCCTCGGCCTGGAGCTCGCGCGCGGCGAGCACGACGCCGAAGAGGGCGGCGGCGATGCCGGCCAGCCGCAGTGGGCCGGGACGGTCACCCTCGGCGATGCCGACCACGAGCGGGACGATCGCGCCCGTGGCGGAGATCGGCGCGACGATGCTCATCGTGCCGATCGCCAGCGCGCGGTAGAAGGCGCCCAGGGCCACCACGCCCGCCGCGCCCCCGGCCGCCGCGGGCCACAGTAGCGCCCACCCAGGCGCCACGGCGCCCGCCAGCGCGACGTAGATCGCGACGGGAAGGAGGCCCGCGAGCTCGGAGACGAGCAGCACCACCGCCACCGGCTGGCGGCGCGACTGCAGGCCCCCGAGGAAGTCGGCGAACCCCCAGCACAGCGACGAGCCGAGGCCGAAGGCGATCGCGAGCACGGCAGTCCCGCCGTGTCAGGCGGTCGCCACCCGGGAAACGAGAGTTGACGCCAAGCGAATGGCGTCAGTCGCGCTTGCCGCGCCCGTAGAGCAGCTTGAGGGAGCGGCCGAGCAGCCGCGTCACGCTCTTGCGGTAGGGGAACATGTGGATGTCCTTCTTGGGCGCGATCCGCGTGACGAGGAGCGTCTGCTGCTTGGTGTACTTGCGGATGCCGTCCTCTCCGTGGCGCGTGCCCATCCCCGAGCTCTTCCAGCCGCCCATCGGCAGCTCGAGCGCGAAGTAGTTGAGCATCGCGTCGTTCACGCACACCGCGCCCGCCTCGACCATCCGGGCGATCTCCTCGCCTCGAGCCACGTCCTTCGACCACACCGAGGCCGCGAGGCCGTAGGGGGAGTCGTTGGCCAGGCGCACGGCCTCGTCGGCGTCGCGGACCTTCATGATCGGCACCGTCGGCCCGAAGGTCTCCTCGGTCATCGCCTTCATGGAGTGGTCGACGTCCACCAGCACCGTCGGCTCGTAGAAGCGGCCCCGCCCGGTCGACGCCTTGCCCCCGGTGAGCACCCGCGCCCCCTTCTCCACCGCGTCCTTGACGTGCTCGTCGATCACGTCGAGCTGCGGCGGGAAGATGACCGCGCCGAGATCGACCTTGCCCTCGCCGGTCGGCTCCCCCTGGCGGAGCGCCCGCACCTTGTCGGTGACCTTCTGCACGAACTGGTCGTACACGGGCTCCTCGACGTAGACGCGCTCCGTCGAGATGCACACCTGCCCGCCGTTGGACATGGAGTAGTAGACGGCGGCGTTGGCGGCGCGCTCCACGTTTGCGTCGGCGAGCACGATCATCGGATCCTTGCCGCCGAGCTCGAGGCTCACGGGCGTGAGCGTCTCCGCCGCGCGGGCGAGCACCTTGCGCCCGGTCTTGGTCGAGCCCGTGAACATGACGTGGTCGACGTGGTCGACGAGCGCCGCGCCGGTCTCGCCGTCGCCGGTCACGACCTGGAAGACGTTGGGCGGCGCGCCGCAGACGCGCATCATCTCCTCCATGATGAGGGAGGTGAGCGGAGTGACTTCGCTGGGCTTGAGGATGACCGCGTTGCCTGCCGCGAGGGCGGGGATGCAGTCGCCGAAGGAGTTGGTCAGCGGGAAGTTCCACGGGCCGATCACGCCCACCACGCCCACGGGCTCGTAGCGCACGGTCGCCTTCTTGCCGATCACGAACGGGTTGGAGGAGCGCACCTTGCGGTCGGCCATGAACTCGGGCGCGTGCTTGGCCCAGAAGCCGAAGGCAGGGGCGACGTAGCCGATCTCGGCGAGCTGGGCGTCCTCGAAGGTCTTGCCGGTCTCCTGGACGATCGAGCGCACGATGCGCTCGGAGTTGTCGAGCACCCACTTCTGCGCGCGGCGAAAGACGCGTCCGCGGCCCTCGAAGCCGAGCGCCTGCCAGCCGGGCTGAGCGGCGCGGGCGCGCGTCACGGCGTTGGCGACCTCGTCGGCGGAGTGGTTGACCACCGAGCCGACGGTCTGCCCCGTGGCCGGGTTCTCGACCGGGATGTCGCGGACGCCGCTCGTGACCCCGGCGGGGGCCTCGTCGGCTGCCTCGGTGGTCGGGGCCGGCTGTTGCTGGACGCTCGCCATCTTCGCTCTCCTCTTCCTCGCTTTGGGCTGAGGCTACCCCGTCGCCTACGGCCCGACGCCCGGGCCGGTGGAGCGCCGGCTTCATCTGAGCGCAACTTTGCTCGGCGGGCATGTGTTCTGGATGTCACTGTTCGCTCACGCCGGGACCGGGGGGTCGAAGGGGCGGTGAGCGGTAAACCCATCCGGCCAGGAGGCCCAGATGCGTCCACGCCTCTCCCTGCTCGCAGGGCTCGTCGCCGTGCTCGCGCTCGCGCTCGCGCCGTCGGCGTCGCTCGCGCGGCACGTCACGCCGCACAAGCTCACGATCAACGTGACGAAGAACCCGATCGACGCGAACGACGCGTTGGACATCTACGGCAAGCTCACCGTGCCGAACAGCGCCAACCGCACGGTCGTGCTCTATCACCGTCTGCCCAACCAGAGCCGGTTCACTCGCGTCCAGCGGGTCCAGACCGACTCCGCCGGGCTCTACGTGATCCGCCGCGCCGAAGGCGTCGTGGACACCAACCGCTCGTGGTTCGTGACCGCGGGCCGGTTGCGCAGCCGCACGGTGCACGAGCGCGTCCGCGCGCTCATCACGCTGAACGGCCCCATGGGGACCGTGTTCCTCACCGGTCCCAAGCACGCCGTGACCTTCACCGGTCACGTCACGCCCAACCACGCCGGCGAGCGGGTCTTCCTGCAGCGCCAGTTCGGTCCGGACGGCACTCGGTGGGTCACCATCGACTCGGGGCGCATCGGCCGTCACTCGAACTACGCGATCCGCCACACGTTCCGCGTGCCGGACATGGGCTCGAGCAGCCTCCGGGTCCTGTTCCGGGGCGACCGTCGCAACATCCGGTCGGTCTCGCCGGAGCGCGACGTCACCGTCACCCAGGCGCAGAACCCCAACCTGACCCTCGCGCCGTCGGCGTACTCGGTCAAGTTCGGCGAGGGCGTCACCCTGTCGGGCACCGTCAAGGGCGCCCCGGCCGGACAGACGGTCACGATCCGGGCCCGCACCTCGGGCGGGAAGTTCATGGAAGTGGCCTCGCCCAAGACCGACGCGAACGGGAACTACTCCGCGACCTTCGCGCCGGCGCACAACACGGTCTACTCGGCCGTCTCGGGGGGCAAGCACAGCGCCCAGACGTTCGTGGGCGTGCGTGACGTGGTCACGGTCAACGTGAGCCCCGGCCCGTACACGGTCGGCGGCACCGCGACCTTCACGGGCAGCGTCTCGCCCTCGAAGGTCGGTCACGTGGTCGAGCTCCAGAAGCGGGAGGCGGACGGCGACTACCGCACGATCCAGGTCTCGCGCGTGGGCTCGGGCTCGACGTACCGCATCGTCCACCGCTTCGGCTCGGACGGCAGCAAGACGTTCCGCATCGTCGTCCCCGGCGGTCCGGTCAACGAGCGCGGCGTGAGCGACTCGGTGTCCCTCACGGTCAGCCGCTCCGCGACGCAGTAGCGGTAACCGGCGCAGGGATGCGCACTCACGGCCCCCGGTCGCCCTGGCGACCGGGGGCCGTCTGCGTTCTCTAGCTCAGCTCGATCCGCTCGATCGTCGGGGGGTCGACCGGCCGATCGCCCGCGCCGGTCTCGACCGACTCGATCGCGTCGACCGCCTCCATCCCGTCGATCACGCGGCCGAACGCCGTGTGCTTGCCGTCGAGCCACGGCGCGGCGTCCGCGGTGACCAGGAAGAACTGAGAGCCGTTGGTGTTCGGCCCGGCGTTGGCCATGGCGAAGGTGCCGCGGAGGATCTTGTGCTGGTTGATCTCGTCCTCGAAGGTGTAGCCAGGGCCGCCGCGGCCGGTGCCGTCCGGGTCGCCGCCCTGGATCATGAAGTCGGGGATCACCCGGTGGAAGATCACGCCGTCGTAGAAGCCGTCGGCCGCCAGCTTGCGGAAGTTCTGCACCGTCTTTGGCGCGTCCTCGTCGAAGAGCTCGATGACGATCGCGCCGTGCGAGGTCTGCATCGTCGCCTGGGACATACGGGGCCTTCCGGTTCGGGGGAGGGAGAGCCCGGAGGCTAGTGGCTATGAGGCGGCCGGCGCCAGGCGCAGCGTCTCGCCCCGGACCTCGGCGCCGTCGAGCGCCTCCACGACGCGCTCGGCGTCGACCTCGGGCACCTCGAAGAACGAGAACCGGTCGAGCATCCGCACGTTGCGCACGGCCTCCCCGTCGAGCCCGGCCCGGCTCGTGACGAGCTGGACGAGGTCGGCCGGCTCGAGGCCCGCGGCGCGCCCGGGCCGGACGATGAGCTTGGCGGTGCGACGGTCCTCGCCGTTGCTCGAGACGTGCGGCTTGGAGTGCCGGCGCGGCTTGGGCTCGATCCGCACCGGCGTGACGTGCGCCCCCTCGGCCCACGGCGAGACCGCCACGCCGGTATGACGCTCGATGGCCTCGACGTCGCGCTTCTGGCGGTGCTCGTAGAAGGTGATCGCGCGGCCCGAGCGGCCCACCCGGCCCGTGCGCCCGATGCGGTGCACGTAGACGTCCGGCGAGATCGGGACGTCGAAGTTGATCACGTGGGTGACCGAGGAGATGTCCAGGCCGCGAGCGGCCACGTCGGTGGCCACGAGGATCGGCAGGCGCCCGGACTTGAAGGCGATCATCACCCCGTCGCGCGCACCCTGGCTCATGTCGCCGTGCAGCGCCTTGACGTTCATCCCCTTGTCGCGGAGCGTCCGGTAGAGCTGATCGCAGCGGATCTTCGTGCGCACGAAGACGATCGCCTGCTCGGGGCGCTCGGACTCGAGCACGCGCACCAGCGCGGCGTTCTTCTCCTTGCCCTCGGCCTCGAGGGCGAACTGCTCGACGCTGTCCACGGTCAGGTTCGCGGACTTGACCATCACGGTGACCGGGTCGTAGAGGTACTTGTCCGCCAGCCGCCGGATCTCGGGGGGCATGGTCGCCGAGAAGAGCGCGGTCTGGCGGCTGCCCGGAGTGAGGGCGAGGATCTTCTCGACGTCTTCGAGGAACCCGAGATCGAGCATCTCGTCGGCCTCGTCGAGGACCACGAAGCGCGTGGAGTGAAGCATTAGCGAGCGGCGGGAGATCAGGTCCTTCACGCGGCCCACGGTGCCCACCACGACCTGGCCCCCGGCCCGGAGCTGGGCCTGCTGGGTGCGGATCGGCGCCCCGCCGAAGACGGCGACGACGTCGATGCCCTTGCGCGACCCGTAGGTGCGCAGCGCCTGGGTCACCTGGATGCAGAGCTCGCGCGTCGGGGTGAGGACGAGCGCTTGGACCTCGGACTCCCAGGGGTCGACGTACTGCAGCATCGGCAGCCCGAACGCCGCGGTCTTGCCCGAGCCGGTCTGGGCCTGGCCGATGACGTCGGAGCCCTCGAGCAGGGGCGGAATGGCCTGCTCCTGGATGGGGCTGGGGGTCTCGTAGCCGACGTCGCGCACGGCGGCGAGGAGGTCGGGCGCGAGGCCGAGATCGGCGAAGGCGGTCATGGCGCGCTCACCATAGACGGTGGCGGTTGCCAGATCGGCCCGCGGGGCGGGCCGGGTCACGCGCCCGGTCGAGCGGCAGCTCGTACCGACGAGCCGTGCTCAGGCGAACGGTCGCCGGCGCCCGGCCCAGCCCGCCGTGCCGCCGATGAGGAGAAGCGCGATACCCGCCACCGCCGGGACCACCGCGATCCAGTCGAGCATGACGCCGAGCCCGTTGACCCACACGGCGAGGCTCTTGCCCACCAGGGCGAGCACCGTGCCGAGGACGGCGAGCGCCACGGCCACCATCAGCAGCTTGAGCCCGATGCGGGTGAAGCGGCCCGCGTCACGACGAAGCTCTCCATCGGTGGCCATACGCCGCAGTGTTGCCCTCCCCGCCGGCGGCCAAACCGCTCGTTACCCTCTCGGCCTCCACCCCAGCGAAGGAGCCTCCATGTCACTCACCGTCGTCGGCTCCATCGCCTTCGATGCCGTCAAGACCCCGTTCGGCGCCCGCGAGAGGATGCTCGGCGGCTCGGCCGTGCACTTCGCGCTCGCCGCCTCGTTCTTCGGCGAGGTCCGGGTCGTGGGCCCGGTGGGCGACGACTTCGGCGCGTCCGAGTACGAGGTGCTCCGCGCGCGGGGGGTCAACACCGACGACGTCGAGCGCGTCCCCGGAGGCAAGACGTTCTTCTGGGCGGGCGAGTACGGCGAGAACCTGAACGACCGCGAGACCCTCGACACCCGGCTCGGGGTCTTCGGCGACTTCGCGCCCAAGCTCTCGGACGCCTCACGCGCATGCGACGTCCTCTTCCTGGCCAATATCCAGCCCGACCTCCAGCGCGAGGTGCGCGAGCAGTGCGCCGGCGCTCGGTTCGTGGCGCTCGACTCGATGAACCTGTGGATCGAGACCGCGCCGGACTCGCTCAAGGAGACGATCGCCGGCGTGGACGCGGTGATGCTGAACGACGCGGAGGTGCGCCAGCTCACCGGTGAGGCAAGCCTGCTCCTCGCGGCACGGGAGATCATGAGCTGGGGTCCATCCGCGGTCGTCTGCAAGCAGGGCGAGTACGGGGCGGCGCTCTTCGACGCCCACGGCTTCTTCGCGCTGCCCGCGTATCCGCTCGAGCGGGTGGTGGATCCCACCGGCGCGGGCGACTCCTTCGCCGGCGGCCTCGTCGGCTACATCGCCGCTCACCCGGACGAGGAGCTCGGCGCGCCCCTCCTGCGCGGGGCGATGGCCTACGGCACCGCGCTCGGCTCCTTCAACGTGGAGGAGTTCGGGACGGAGCGGGTGCAGCGACTGACCGGCGAAGAGGTGAGCGCCCGCGTGGACGATCTCGAGCGGATGACGCGCTTCGACGGCCCGCCGGTGGCGCTGCGGGGATGAGAGACCGGAGAGGGCCGCCCCGGCGGGGCGGCCCTCCTCGCGGCTGGAAGCGACCTGGCTTAGGCCGGCTTCGAGGTGTTCAGGCTCGAGTCGTTCGGAGTGCGCTTGCGGATGTCCTTGAACTCGTAGAACTGGCCGGGCGTGAAGCCACGCTCGCCGAAGCCGAACCCCTTCCCCTTCAGCTGCGAGACCGCCTGGAGGATGTCCCGGAAGCCGCCCTGGTTCCGGTTCGGGGAGTCAGCCGTCTCCCGCTGGGCGTACTTGACGAAGATGCGGTCGTTGCCGAGCTTGCCCAGTGACTGCCGGGCGAGCGCGCGGTGCACCGACTCCACGCCCATGAACTCGGCGGCGACCCGCGCCAGCGTTCCCTTCCCGGCGTTGCCGAACACGGTCGTGCCGATGAGGTAGGCGTTCATGAAGATCTGATCGCCGACCTCCAGCGCCTCGAGCAGGTTCTTCCGGCTCGAGAAGACCTTGTCGGGGACCCAGATCCTCGTGGTCAGCGCCTTGCCGCCCACGCCGCGGGAGACGAGCACGTTGTAGTGCACGAGCTCCTCGCGCGCCGCCGCCATCACGTTGCGCTTGGTGACCTGAGGCCCACTCGGGTCTGTGAGGTCCACCGCGTTCTGGAAGCGCTGACTCCCCTGGCCGCCGACCGAGCCGACCGTGTTGACGATCGTGGCCAGGACCTCGGCCGTCGCCGCGACGTTCAGGATGTTCTTCGGCGTGTTGTTCGTGCGCGAACGAGCGTCCGAGATGGCGGGCAGCCCGAGCAACCCGAGGCTCCCCAGGGTGGCCGCTGCGCCCGCGACGACCTGGCGGCGGGTGGCCGCCGACTCTCCGGCGTGCTGCTCGTCGATCGTCTTGTAGACGAGGTTGAGACTGTCACTCATGGATGTGAGATCTCCTCCGCGGCAGCGCCGCATTAGTCGTTAAGCGGCGTGTTGCGCTCCCCGTCTCTGAACGGATCATTGGAAAGCGTTCATGCGCGCCAGGACGCCGGCGATCCGCCCGGGCATGACAGGGCGCCGATTCGGAGCTAGCATCTTCCGTCACGTGGACGCGACCTTCCTCTTCATGATGCTCGCCCTGAAGGTGCCGATCGCCGCGCTCATCTGGCTCGTGTGGTGGGCGATCAAGCAGGAGCCCGAGCCGGCCGCCGAGCCCGATGGCGACGGCGGCGCCCGCCGTCCACAGGTGCGCCACCCCCGGCCGCCGCGTCCCCGCCGCCCGCGGCGAGGCAGCCACGGCGACCCGCCGGCGCCCGCGCCAGCGCGCGTGCGCTCCGTCGTGGCCCGCGGGCGGCGCCTCCAGCACCAGTAGTCGAGACCCCATGCACCGTACGGGCACGGGTCCGCCCGCGCTGAGAGACTGCGCGGCGATGTCCCCCGCGCCGTCCTCGGTCCTCTCCGACGGGACGATCCTCCGCCTCGTACAGGAGGGGCGCATCCGCATCGAGCCGTGGGATCCCGGGCTCGTGCAGCCCGCGTCGGTCGACCTGCGCCTGGGCGACTCCTTCCGGGTCTTCCACAACCATCGCGCCTCCGCGATCGACCTGCGCGAGCCGCCCGCCAACCTCACCGAGGAGGTGGTGCCGCGCGCGGGCGAGCCGTTCGTGATCCATCCCGGCGAGTTCTGCCTGGGCCGCACGATGGAGTGGGTCGAGCTGCCCGACGACGTGGTGGCCAGGATCGAAGGCAAGTCGAGCCTCGGCCGCCTCGGGCTGATCGTCCACGCCACCGCCGGCTTCTGCGACCCCGGCTGGCGGGGCACCCTCACCCTCGAGCTCGCCAACCTGACCCGGGTGCCGATCAAGCTCTACCCCGAGCTCCCGATCGCCCAGCTCTCCTTCATGACCCTCGACGCTCCCGCCCTGCGCCCCTACGGCAGCGCGGAGCTCGGCAGCCACTACCAGGGGCAGGTGGCGGCGACGGAGAGCCGCTACCGGCGGTAGGCTGCCGCGGCGATGCTCCTCCACCTCGCCGCCGAATCGGTCTCCAAGGTGCCGTTCTACGTCGCCGGCGGTCTGCTCGCCGGCTGGGCGGTGCTGATCGGCGTCCTCGGCATCAGGCGTCCGAGCTTCCCGGGCGGCCAGCGCGGCGGCCGCGTGGTCATGGCGCTCAGCGCGCTCCTGGTCGCCGCCGCGATGGCCACCGCGGTCATCACGAGCTAGCGCGCTCGCTCAAGATCCCGGTGCCGGTCGCGCCGATGGGGTAAAACGGGAGGCGAGACGAGCGCACGAGAGGAGCGGGGCATGAGCACGGGTTCGCAGACGCAGAGCGGTGACGGGACGGGGGCCGCCGAGGCGTCGGAGACGCTGAGCGTCACCGACAACCGCACGGGCAAGCAGTACGAGCTCCCGATCGAGGACGGGACCGTCAAGACGATGGACCTCCGCCAGATCAAGGTGAGCGAGGACGACTTCGGGCTCATGGGCTATGACCCGGCGTACACGAACACCGCCTCGTGCCGCAGCGCGATCACCTACATCGACGGCGCGGCGGGCGTGCTCGAGCACCGCGGCTACTCCATCGAGCAGCTCTGCGAGCACTCGAGCTACCTCGAGGTCGCCTACCTGCTGATCCACGGCCACCTGCCCGATCAGGATCAGCTCGACGACTGGAACCACGAGGTGACCATCCACACCTTCGTGCACGAGAACATCAAGTCGTTCATGGAGGGGTTCCGCTACGACGCGAACCCCATGGGAATGCTGCTCGCCTCGGTCGGCGCCCTCTCGACCTTCTATCCCGACGCCAACCGGATCACCGACGAGGACAACCGGCACGTCCAGATCGTCCGGCTGCTGGCCAAGATGCCCACGCTGGCCGCCTTCGCCTTTCGCCACAACATGGGCCAGCCCTACGTCTATCCCGACAACGATCTCTCCTACGCCGGAAACTTCCTCTCGATGATGTACAAGATGACCGAGCTGAAGTACGAGCCCGATCCGCGGCTCGAGCGCGCGCTCGACGTCCTCTTCATCCTCCACGCCGATCACGAGCAGAACTGCTCGACGAGCGCGGTGCGCTCCGTGGGCTCCTCGCGGGTCGATCCCTACTCCGCCGTGGCGGCCGGGGTGGCCGCGCTCTACGGCCCGCTCCACGGGGGCGCCAACGAGCAGGCGCTCACCATGCTGAACCGGATCGGCTCGGTCGAGAACATCCCCGACTTCCTCGGGGGGGTCAAGAACGGCGACGAGAGGCTCATGGGCTTCGGCCACCGGGTCTACAAGAACTACGATCCGCGCGCCCGGATCATCCGCAAGCACCTCGACGACGTCTTCGAGGTCACGGGCAAGAGCCCGCTGCTCGACATCGCCACCGAGCTCGAGAAGCGTGCGCTCGACGACGACTACTTCACCTCGCGCAAGCTCTACCCGAACGTCGACTTCTACTCCGGCCTCTTCTACGAGGCGCTCGGCCTGCGGGCGGCGATGTTCCCCGTCATGTTCGCCATCGGGCGCACCAGCGGCTGGATCGCGCAGTGGCTCGAGATGGTCGACGACAAGGAGCAGAAGATCGCCCGCCCGCGGCAGATCTACACGGGGGAGCGCGAGCTCGAGTACCAGGCGGCTAGCGCGCGGTAAGGGGTGCGGGGGGCTGTGACCCCCCGCACAGACGTTCGGGTGCTGCCCGCGTACGGTGTTCATGTGCTCGTACGCCTCGACAGCGGAAGCAGCGTCACCATCCGGCCCATCCGGCCGGACGACAAGGTGGCGCTGGCCAACAGTCACGGGCGGCTCTCGGCCGAGACGCAGCGGCGGCGCTTCCTCGCGCCCAAGCCACGCCTGACGAGCGCGGACCTGCGCTACCTGACCGAGATCGACGGGCTCGACCACGTCGCGCTCGTGGCGGTCACCGAGGAGGACCCGGAGGAGATCGTGGCCGTCGGGCGCTTCGTGCGCCTGCCCGAGTCGCCGGGCACCGCCGAGTTCGCGATCGTGGTGGGCGACGCCTACCAGGGCCAGGGACTCGGCCGCGCGCTGGCGGTCGCCCTCGCCGACGCGGCCCGGACGCTCGGCGTGAAGCGGTTCGCCGCCACCGTGCTGAGCGACAACCACGCGATTCATCGCCTCCTGCAGACGATCGGCAGCCGCCTCGACTCGACCGGGCGCTCCGGCGCGGTCGAGGAGCTGCTGGCCGACCTCGCGGCCTGAGGCCTTCTCGAGGGCCTAGGCTGGGCGCCGATGCCCGGCGACTGGACGCTGACGCTCCGCGAACGGGGTCGGGTCACGCGGGAGCGCTTCGACCGCCTGCCCGACGCGCTGGCGGCGCTGGAGGCGCGGGCCACCGAGCTCGCGCACGCGCCTCAGCAACCCACGGTCGACCTCAAGGTCCGCGTGATCGAGCCAGTCGCCCTCATCGTCGCCCGCGCCGAGGTGAGCGGTCCGGGACGAGTGCTGCCACCCGTCCGCGCCGGCGTCGACGTGCGCGGCGACGGCTCGGCGGAGGCCTGGCGCGGCCGGATGCGGCGCACGGTGCTCGAGCCCAGGCGAGGCGAGAGCCCCTACGCGGCGCTTCGCAAGGCGCTGCGCGGCGCCGGCTGAGGCGGTCCTCAGAGCACCAGGGTGGCGCCGTAGGCCCGCAGCCAGGCCTTGTGCTCCCGGTAGTCGGGACAGCGCTCGCCGACCAGCGCCCAGAAGCACGCTGAGTGGTCGCGGACCTCGAGGTGACAGGCCTCGTGCCAGACCACGTAGTCGAGCACCGGCTCGGGCGCGAGCAGCAGCCGCCAGTTGAAGCTCATCGCGCCGTCGGAGGAGCAGCTCGCCCAGCGCGTGCGCTGGCCCCGGATGGTCAGTCCGGCGTGGGGGCGGCCGAGGGATTGGCAGGCGATCTCGAGCCGCGGCGCCACCTCGGAGCGCGCGGCGCGCCGGTACCAGCGCTCGAGCGCCGGGAGATGGTCGCCGGCGGGGACGAGGAGCACCTCGCCGCGCCGGTGCACGCGCGTGCGCCCGCGCTGCGGCACGAGCCGGAGCTCGGCGCCGAGGTAGGGCACGGTCCCCTCGGGCCGGGCGAGATCCGCGCGGGCGTGAGCGATCCGCCGCTGCTGGCGCTCGATCCACGGGCCGAGCTCGCGCACGGCGGAGGCCGCCGCCCGCTCGGGCGCCGTGCGCGGCAGCACCACCTCCACGCGCTCCTGCTCGTCGACGGTCACGCGCACGCGTCGGGCGCGCGGCGATCGGCGGATGCGGTAGGAGATCTCGGCCACGCCACGGGCAGCGTAGAGGCGACCGCGGCGCACCTCCCTACCGGCTCGACAGCGACGGGGACAGGCTATCCTCGGAGGCCGTCGTGCTCTCCTCGTGCTCACTTCGGCGTCTCGCCGTGCCGGCCGCGCTCGCGCTCCTCGCCCTGGCTCCGGGGTCGGCGGCCGCGGCCCCACCCTCGTGGGATCACCATCTGATCGAGCCACTGCCGGGCACGATCCGCAGCGCGCCCTCGGTGCGTGCGTCCTCGACGGACGGACTCCTGCTGCCCGGCCCCTCGACGGCTCCGGCGCCCTCACCGCCCCCGCCTCAGCCCCCTCCGCCCCCTCGGCCCCAGGTTCTCTCCAACGAGCGCACGTTCACCCGCTGGGCGCATTCGACCTCTCGGAGCTACGTCTACCGCCGCCCTTCCTCCGGCGCCACGCGCGTGGGCCGCCTGCGCTTCTACACCGAGGACGGCTTCGACGAGATCTACCTGCTCCTGCGCACCGCCTACGACTCGGGCGGGCACGAGTGGGTGCAGATCCGGCTGCCCCAGCGCCCGAACGGCACGACGGGATGGGTGCCGCGCGCGGCGCTCGGGGGCTTCCGCCTCAACCACTTCCTGCTCGTGGTCGACCGACACTCGCTGCGGGCCACCCTCTTCTACAAGGGTCACCGCCGCTGGCATGCGCCGGTGGGCGTGGGCAAGCGCAGCACGCCGACGCCGGGCGGTCACTTCTGGATCCGCGAGGGGTTCCGCGTGCACGGAGTGCCGCTCTACGGTCCGTACGCCTTCGGCACCGCGGACTACTCCGTGCTCACCGACTGGCCGGGAGGCGGGGTGATCGGAATCCACGGCACCGATCAGCCGCGGCTCGTCCCCGGTCGCCCGTCGCACGGATGCATGCGCATGCACAACGCGGATGTGACCTGGCTCGCGCACCACATGCCGGTGGGCACGCCGCTTCTCATCCGCTGAGCGGCGGCGCGCGGTGACGAGCTCGCCGGAGCGCTCTCGCGTGCGCCTGCCCCCCGGCGTGAGCCCCCCGTTCGAGGTCTACCTGAACGGGGTCCGCCAGACGCCCGGCAGCGACTACGAGCAGCGCGACGAGGCGCTCGTCTTCCCCCGTTCCCTGGAGCAGGAGGGCAAGCTCGGCGCCTGGCGCTGGTTCCTCGGCGCCTTCGGCATCGGCACCTACCGGCGCAACGACACGGTCGACGTACGCTACGAGCTGGACGGACGCCCGATGGTCGCCCACGCCCTCTCGGTGGAGTCCGCGGAACGTTAGGGGGTTCGCTACCTCGCCGCGGCGCCGACCGGGTCGGACGCGCGCGCCTCCTGGGAGATCGCCCAGGGCTTCTGGAGCTTCAGCGCGGAAAGGATCGCCCGTGTGGCCGGCGAGCGGTTGAGGGTGTAGAAGTGCACTCCGGGCGCGCCATGGGCGAGGAGCTCGGCGCACTGGAGCGTCGCGTAGGCCACGCCGAGCTCGACCACCGCCTCGGGCTCCTCGCGGCGCTCCTCGAGGGCCGCGACCAGGTCGTCGGGAAAGCGCGCCCCGCACATCGCGGTGATGCGCTTGATCTGATCGACGTTGGTGACCGGCATGATCCCGGGGATGATCGGCACCTCGATCCCGGCCTCGCGCGCGTCCTCGAGGAAGCGGAAGTAGGCGGAGTTGTCGAAGAAGAGCTGGGTGATGAGCACCTTGGCCCCGGCGGCGACCTTCTCCTTGAGCCGCTCGAGGTCCGTGGCCCGGTCGGGCGCCTCCTGGTGCACCTCGGGATAGCACGCCCCGACCACGCAGAAGTCGTATCCCTCGGAGACGAGCCGGGTGAGCTCGGTGGCGTAGGTGAGCCCGCCCTCGGTCGGCGTGAAGCACGCCTCGCCCTGCGGCGGGTCGCCGCGGAGCGCGAGCACGTTCTCGATCCCGGCCTCCTGCATCTCGCGGAGCGCGGCGTGGAGCTCGTCGGTGGTGGCGCCGACGCAGGTGAAGTGGGCCATCGCGTCGAGCCCGTGGGTCTCGCGGATCCGCGAGACGATGCCGATGGTCTTCTCGCGCGTGGAGCCTCCCGCGCCCCACGTGACCGACACGAACGCCGGGTCGAGCGAGCGGAGCGCCTCGAGTGAGTTGAAGAGGTTGCGCTCCCCCTCCTCGGTCTTGGGGGGGAAGAACTCGAAGGAGAAGACGGGTCCCTGCCCGCTGGCGATGATCTCGTCGATGCGCATCGGCCCGAAGTCTAGTTCGCGGCCTCCCAGCGCTCGGGCTCGCCGGGCAGGCGGCGCGCACGGCCCGTGGCCTCGAGGTGGCTTAGGTAGCAGAGGGTCTCGGGCAGCCACCAGCCGGCCGTCGCCGGGCCGAGGCCCTCGCCGTGGATCGTCGGAACGAGGTCGAAGGCGGTCCGCGGCCCGTCGTCCAGGCCGCCCCGCACCGCGTCGAGCCGCTCGTGGACCAGAGCCCGGTTGGCCTCGACGTGCGCGCGAACGTCGGTGAACGGCTTGCCGTGCCCGGCCAGGCACAGGCGCGCGTCGAGCCGGTCGACCTCGTCGAGGGAGGCGAGGAACTCCCCCGCCGGGTCGGCGGTCCACCCGAAGTCGTAGTAGAGCGAGACGCGGCCGAGGAGGTGGTCGCCGGAGACGAGCATCCGCCGCTCGGCCTGGAAGAGGCAGACGTGGGAGGGTGCGTGGCCTGGCGTCTCGTGCACCGAGAAGCGTCCGAGGTCGGTCTCGATCTGCACGCCGGGCACGAGGTCCCGGTCAGGGGAGACCACCCGCTGGATCGGAAGCGGCTGGCCGCGGCGAGACTCGGCGTAGCGGCGCAGGGGCTCCTCCGGCACGCCGCTCTGGCGCGCGATCTCGAGGCGCCGCGCCAGCGCCTCGTCGGGGTCGGTGGCGCTGGCGGTCGCGTGGGCGTGATCGGGGTGCATCCACAGCTCGCAGCCGGCGCGCTCGAGGATCGCCGCGGCCTGCCCGTAGTGGTCGGCGTGCGCGTGGGTGCAGACGAGCAGGCGGACGTGCTCGAGGCGCAACCCGACCTGGTCGAGCGCGCGCTCGAGCTGCGCGAGGGAGCCGGGCTCGCTCATGCCGGTGTCGACGAGCACGATGCCGTCCCCGGCGGCGAGCGCCCAGGCGTTGCAGTGGGGGACGCCGGGCCAGGGCAGCGGCAGGCGCAGCCGCCACACCCCGGGCAGCACGCGCTCGCCGCGCCCGAGCTCGCGCCGGCGGGCGGAGGGGGGCACGACTGAGGACGATAGCCCCGGGGTAGGGAAGAGATTCGTCCCCGAGCTCGAGGAGAGCCAAGCCGCGATGTCGAGCGCCACCGAGTCCAGCCAGAGCGAGGTCACCGAGGTCGCCCGGCGCTACTTCGAGGCCGTCGGCCGACGCGACATCGAGGCGATGGTCGCGTGCTGGGAGCCCGGCAACGTCGACCGGCTCGTCGGCGACCGCGACCTCGAGGTTCCCGCCGGCGTGCGGGAGTACTTCGGCGAGCTCTTCGGAGCCTTCCCCGACCTCGAGTTCAGCATGCTCTCCACCGCCACGGAGGGTGAGGTCTGCGCCGTGCGCTGGCGACTGCGCGGCACGTTCGCGGGGCCGGGCACCCTGCAGGGCCTCGAGCCCAACGGTGCGCGGCTCGATGTCGAGGGCTGCGACGTGGTCCAGGTGCGCGGCGGGCTGATCCACCACAACGACGCCTACTTCAACGGGGCCGCGATGGTCCGCCAGCTCGGGGTCATGCCGCCCGCGGGCTCGGCCACCGAGCAGCGGATGACCGCGCTCATGAACCGCAAGACCCGGATGGGCCGGCGGTTGGCCGCCGCCGAGCCGGAGCGGATCGCCGACGGCGTGTGGGTGGTGCGCGGCGGGATCCCGCAGACCATGAACGTCTACCTGCTCGAGGACGAAGGCGGGGTGACCCTCTTCGACGCGGGCATCGAGACGATGACCAAGTCCGTCGCGGCCGCCGGCGCGCGGCTGGGCGGCATCAAGCGGGTGGTGCTCGGCCACGCCCACGCCGACCACCGCGGGGTGGCGCCGGGGCTCGGCGCGCCGGTGCTCTGCCATCCCGCCGACCGCGTCGACGCGGAGGGCGACGGCGGCGATCACTACTTCGACTGCTCGAAGCTCGACCGGCCGGCGCGCTGGCTCATGCCGAAGATGCTGCGCTTCTGGGACGGTGGCCCGGTGAAGATCTCCGGGACGGTGAAGGAGGGCGAGGAGGTCGCGGGGTTCCGGGTGGTCCACCTCCCCGGCCACGCGCCCGGGCTCATCGGCCTTTGGCGCGAGTCCGACCGCCTCGCGCTGGTGAGCGACTGCTTCTACACCCTCGATCCCCAGACCGGCAAGAAGGGCCACGCGCGCGTGCCCCACGTCGCGTTCAACCAGGACACCGAGCAGGCGCGGGAGAGCATCCGCAAGCTCGCGGCGATGGAGCCCGCGACGGCATGGGCCGGGCACGCCGAGCCGCTGCGCGGCGACGTGCGCTCGCAGCTCGAGCACGCCGCGGCGAGCACCTGAGCATGGACCTCCAGGCCTCCGAGCTCCAGCTCGTCGCCGACGCCTGAGGCGTCCGTGGGTCGTCGCAGCCGCCGGCGCGGGCAGCCCGAGTCGCTCGCCGCTCCCACCAGCGACTACGAAGATGCCGAGGGCAACGTCCTCACGCTGCGCGGGAAGCTCTCGCCGGCGACCCGGCGCGAGTACGCGGCCGTGCTCGGCGGCTCCCCCCTGTCGCGAGAGGACGCCTGGCAGCGCGCCGTCGAGTTCCTCTTCGAGCGCCTCGCGGTGCGCTGGAGCGTGGCCGGGCTGCCGATCGAGCGCCAGAGCGAGCTGCTCGCCCGCCTGCGCTTCGCCTCGGGCGAGGAGCGGGCCTGGATTCGCGGCGCGCTCCGCGAGCACCTGGCCGAGCACTTCCCCGACCTCGAGGCGCCCTGACCCGGCGCCGAGGCGGCCAGTAGCGTCCACGACGTGCGCCGGACCAAGATCGTCGCGACCATCGGTCCGGCCTCCCGCGAGCCCGAGGTGCTCGTGCAGATGGTCGCCGCGGGCCTGGACGTCGCTCGGCTGAACTTCTCGCACGGCAGCCGCGAGGAGCACGCCGAGAACGTGCGCAGGCTGCGGGCGGCGGCCGAGCGCGCCGGGCGGCCGCTCGCGGTGCTCCAGGACCTCCCGGGCCCCAAGCTGCGCATCGGCCCGCTGCGCGACGACGTGGCCGACCTCAGGCCCGGAGACCGGCTCACGCTCGAGTGCGGGAGCGAATCGGTGGGCGACGCGCAGCGCATGTCGATGTCCTGGGCCGGCATGGTGCGGAGCGTCGAGCCGGGCGACGTCCTCTACCTCGCCGACGGCGCCGTGCGCCTCCGCGTCGAGGAGGTGCGAGCGGCCGAGTGCGAGATCGACACCCGCGTCGAGGTCGGCGGCACGGTCGCCTCGCGACAGGGGCTGAACGTCCCGGGCGCCACGCAGGGGCTCCCGGCCGTTCCCGAGGAGGACCTCGCGCTGCTCGCCTTCGGGGAGTCGATCGGCGTGGACATGGTCGCCCTCTCGTTCGTGCGCGAGCCCGAGGACATCACCGCCGTGCGGGCTCGCACGCGCCTGCCGCTCATCGCCAAGATCGAGAAGCCCCAGGCCGTCGAGCGCGCCGAGGAGATCCTGCACGCCGCGGACTGCGTCATGGTCGCCCGCGGCGACTTGGGGATCGAGATGCCCATCGAGGAGGTGCCGGGCGTGCAGAAGAAGATCCTCGCGCTCGCGGGCGCGCTCGCGCGACCGTCGATCACCGCCACGCAGATGCTGGACTCGATGGTCACCTCGAGCCGCCCCACCCGTGCCGAGGTGGCCGACGTGGCCAACGCGATCCTCGACGGCACCGACGCCGTGATGCTCTCCCAGGAGACGGCGGTCGGAGCCCATCCCGTGGGCGCGGTGGAGATGATGGCCTTGATCGCCGAGCGCACCGAGCGCTCCCTGCCCTACGAGCAGTGGAACGAGCATCGCGTGCGACGCGACGCGCGCGACCCGGCCTACACGCTGGCCCACGGGCTGTGCGAGGCGGCGATCGAGCTCGGTCTGGCCGCGATCGTGGTGCCCACGCTCTCCGGGCGCTCGGCGCGGCTGGTCTCCGCCCACCGCCCCTCCGTGCCGATCTACGCGCTCTCGCCGGGACGCGAGACCGTGCGCCGCTGCGGGCTCATGTGGGGGGTCCAGGCCGCCTCCATGCGGCGCTTCGAGGTGACCGAGGAGCTCATCGCCGACGCCGCCCGCCGCGTGGTCGAGCTCGGCTGGGTGGCGCGCGGCGAGCGGGTGGGGATCTGCGCCGGGCTGCCCAGCGGACGCCCGGGCACCACGAGCCTCATCCAGGTGCAGACGGTGTAGGAGAATCGTCACGAAGGATGGCTGTTCCGGCACGAGCGCCGTGGCAGAATGTGGCCATGGCCGACCACGAGCTCCTGGTCCGGATCGATCGGCACATGGAGCGCGGCAACGAGCACATGGCCCGCGGCAACGAGCTGATGGCCCGCGGCGGCGAGATAATGGAGGACATCCGCGAGGAGATGCGTCTCTCGCGCGAGGAGCGGCGCGAGTCGCGCGAGGCACTCCGGGAGTTCATGCGCGAGATCAAGCTGGGGATGCACCACAACACCCGCGCGATCGTCGAGGAGCTCGGCGACGTCCGCGAGGAGAGCCGCGCGCAGCGCCAGGCGCTCCTGCAGATGATCGACCGGATGGACCGCCTCGGCCCCGGCGGATCACCTGCCTGAACCGGGGCCGCCGGCTTTGCCGCGGCGCTCGCGCAGCGCGAGCAGCGCCCCGACCACTCCCATGAGGACGAGCACCACCACCGCGGCGATCGCCTCCGGCGATCCGAGGTCCCCGAAGGAGCCCCCGAGCGCGGTGTAGGCAAAGGCGCGCGGAGCGATGCCGATGAGCGTGGCGAGGGCGAAGTCACCCAGGGGCACGCGCGTGAGGCCGAAGGCGTAGTTGGCGAGGTCACGCGGCACGCCCGGGAGGATGCGCGCGTAGAGCACGGCCAGGAACCCGCGTCGCTCCACCGCCGCCTGCAGGCCTTCGAGGCGCTCGCCGGCGAGACGGCTGACCGCCTGGGCGGCGCCGTGGCGGGCGAGGAGAAAGGCGAGCGCCGCTCCCATCGTCCCGCCCAGCACCGAGACCGCCGTACCGCCCGCCGTGCCGAAGAGCAAGCCGCTGGCCGCGGCCACGAGCGGGTAGGGGAAGAGCGCGAGCGTCAGGCCCGCCGCGAGCAGGACGAAGACGGCCGGCCCCCAGGCCCCCAGGCCGGCGGCGAAGTCACGCAGCCGAGCCGCGGAGTGCCCGACGCCGAGGAGGACGACGAGGAAGACGGTGGCGACGGCGAGCGCGAAGAGCGCCAGCCGCAGCCGTGGGCTCACGCGGGGACGCGCGCGTAGAAGGCGGCCTCCTGCTCGCCGAGCTCTGTCGCGGGCGGATCGTCGTAGAGCCACTCCCGCGCGATGCGGTGCCAGTTGCCGCGGGCCCGGAGCTGGGCGAGCACCGCGAGGGTGAGCATCTCCATCCGGCGGCCGAAGAGGTGGTCGGGGGGAAGGGTCTCATGGCGCATCTGGTCGAAGTACTCCGAGCGCGGGTCGGACATGTCGATCATCACCTGGGTGGCGATCTCCGGCGTCAGGACCAGGTCCTGATCCTCCGTGTACCACCACGTCGCGTCGAGCAGCTGGGCGACGAGGCGCTCGGGCTCGAACCGGTCGGGTCGCGCGATGAAGCCCGTCTCGGCGTAGATCCGCTTGAGCTCCTCGCCGTCGCCGGCGATCGCCGCCCGCTGGCAGCGCAGCTCGAGCTCCACGGCGCTCGCGGGCATGGTCTTGAAGAGCCCGAAGTCGAGGAAGGCGACCCGGCCGTCGTCCATGAGCATGAAGTTGCCGGGGTGGGGATCGCCCGAGAACTGGTGGTGGCGGTAGAGGCAGCCGAAGAAGAAGCGGAAGACGATCTCCCCAATGCGGTCGCGGTCGGCCTGGGGCAGGAGCTTCAGCTCCTCGAAGCCCCGGCCGTGCACGAGCTCGGTGACCATGACCTTCTCGCGCGAGAGGCGGCCGACCACCGCGGGGACGACGATGAAGGGGTGGCCGCGGTAGATCCGCGCGAGCGCCCGCTGGTTCTGCGCCTCGAGCTCGTAGTCGAGCTCCTCGCCGATCCTGAGGCGAATCTCCTCCCCGATCGCCTTGACGTCGAGCCCGGGGGCGACGCGCTTCATGAGCCGCAGGATGAGCCCGAGGTTCTGCATGTCGGCGCGCACCGCCGCGGCCACGCCGGGGTACTGCACCTTGACCGCGACCCGGCGACCATCCGGCAGGGTGGCCCGGTAGACCTGCCCGATCGAGGCGGCGGCGATCGGCTCCTCTTCGAAGGTCGCGAAGGCCTCGGCGAGCGGCGCGTCGAGCTCGGACTCGATCACCTTGCGCATGTCGGCGAAGGAGACCGTCGGCGCGGCGTCGCGCAACCCCGCGAGCTTGCGCTGGAACTCCTCGCGGTACTCCTCGGGCACGAGGCCGACGTCGAGGAACGACATCACCTGGCCGATCTTCATCGCGGCGCCCTTCATCGTGCCCAGCGCGGCGACGATCTGCTCGGCGGCCTCGATGTGGCGCTTCTCCAGCGCGACCTTCCGACCCTCCGGCGAGCGTCCGACGTTGGTGGCCCGCGTTCCGGCCTGCCTGATCGCCTGTCCCGCAGCCAGTCCCCCGATCTTGGCGGTACGTCGCGTGCGGGAGGTCGGGATCTTGTCGCGCGACATCGGAGGGCCTACATGCTACGGCGCGGGTCGGCCCGGAGACCAGCACCGCTCCGCGGCGCGACTGCCGCCCGCGGCGCGGGCTCAGCCCTCGGCGCGGTGCAGCTCAGCGGGCGTGCGGCCCTCCGGCGGGCGCTTCTCGACCTGCGAGCCGGGCACGATGTCGTCGGAGCCGTCGGGCCAGCGGACCCACGCCTTGTGGCCGCCGTCGTAGTCGTCGCCGAGCAGGACGAGGGTGGCCGGGTGCCCGAGCGCCGTGCACGGCTCGGAGCCCTCCGGATCGACCCCGCGCCACACCCGCACGAACGAGTTGTGCTCCCACTCGTCGGCCACG
>JAABUQ010002966.1_pt1 | contig 32215 bp, 26 predicted proteins | sample 5560001 | NCBI WGS metagenome assembly JAABUQ01 (sample SAMN10711888, study PRJNA513371) | rock metagenome | isolation source: Antarctica rocks | place: Antarctica: Victoria Land, Finger Mt nord | collected 2015-12-18 | reverse complement strand
TACTAGTTTTTCCGTGTTTATGGGTTTGATCATGACCGCAGAGTAGGCAGGGCATAACTTTCGGGAACAAAGCTAATTTTCTTCTCTCGTATGATACTCAATCCCACACTTGCCTGACGCACGACCCCTTTCTCTGTATCCTCTGTTTCTAGCAATCGGTTGTATTTACTCAACACATCCTTTAAGCGGTTATGAGGAAGTGAATAAATGGTGTTTCCGTTAATTCCTGTCATTGTGGAGGCAGTGATTAAAGCGTTGACAATCGCTTCCTCTGTCGCTTGAACAGTTGCTTCAAACAGTGGATCGAGCTGATCGTTAGGAAGCATTTTCAACTCAGCAATTCCTGTTCGACGGGCTGCCCCTGAGTTGGCGGTTGAGAAGGCTAGAAAGATATCTCCCGAGCCATTACCTCCATATCCTCCCACCTTGGCTATCCCGCACGGAACCCGTCTTGCTAAGCGTTTAAGTTGGTGAGGGAGGATTGGGGCATCAGTTGCGACAACGACGATGATTGAACCGTTATCGCCCTTGGTGGCTCCTCTTCCTAAATCAACAACTGGCACGAAATCAGTAATCTCACGCCCGACTGGCACACCCGCAATAGTTAGATTCTTTCTGACCCCATAGTTAGCCTGGACTAAAACACCGATCATGTATCCGCCGGCTTGCTGCTCCAGTTTTCTTGAAGCCGTGCCAATTCCACCTTTGAAACCGTGGCAGATCATGCCGGTACCACCACCTACATTACCTTCTGCTACGGTCTTGTCAGCACTGTTTAAAGCGTCAAAGACATGCTCCGCTTTGACATGAAAGCCGTTGATATCATTCAACAGCCCGTCGTAGGTTTCAGCCACAACCGGCAGTGAAAACCAGAGGTTGGCAGCAAAGGGGTCATAGAAGTGATTTGACTGCTGCCAAGCTACAACTGCATCACGCACCACGCCCACGCTATGAGTGTTGGTAATCATCACTGGGGTTTCTAAAAAGCCCGACTCCTCTACCCAAGTAGTACCGGTCATTTCCCCGTTCCCATTTAGGGAGTACCAACCTGCAAATACCGGCTCATAAGTTTTACCCCTCGGCAAAATAGCCGTTACACCAGTTCTCACAGGTCCTTTGCCGACTTCTAACTGACCCTCACCAGAAATGAGTGTTATCTGCCCAACCTCAACACCAACGACATCGGTAATGGCGTTAAGTGAACCGGGTATCCCCTCGAAGGGAAGGCCGAGCATCCGTGCTCTGGGTTGCTCATGTTTCATGGTTAACTAAAACCCTAATCACCAAGTCTGGCGGTAGATAGCGGTACCTGAGTTTTAAAGTTTTCTTCTCCTAACACAAATTCGGCCAGTTGGGCTTCGATTTCGTCTCGCACAATTTGGCGGTATTCGATGAAGTGTTCCAAGTGAGCGCAATTGGTCAGATAGTGTTCAAACACGCCAGGATTGTGCCGGATGATTGAGAACAGCTGACGCCAGAATTGGAAGCGTGTATTGCGCTTGAACCCTTGCCGCCAACACATGATTAGCAGTCCCCGAATATCCATTAATTCCGGCATCCGGAACTTCTTCTTATGAGGGCTCGGTCTCATTTCTAGGAAGTGCCGATGGACTCGTGCTAGATAGCGCTCCGGCTCATACATCTCCCAGAAGCAGCTCACATACTCACGGGCAAGTTCTTCTACAGGTCGGGTAGGGATAAAATTGGTCAGCGTTGTCTGATGGATGTTAGCCTCTTCTATCCCCTCTAGCAGGCGTCCCTCTTTTTGGAGTCGTTTCCACAGAGCAGTGTTTGGCAGGGCCTGAAGCATACTGCAAAATGCTTGAGGAATAGCAGTTGCTTCTACGAAGTCAATAATGCGATCGCCTGCTCCTGTCTTTTCACCATCGAAGCCAATGATGAAACCGGCCATCACGCGCAGACCTGTCCGATTGATTGTCTGAACCGACTCTACCAGAGAGTTGCGTGTGTTTTGGAATTTTTGAGTTAGAGCCAAGCTGTCTGTATCTGGTGTCTCAATACCTAAAAAGACTGAGCTGAAATTGGCAGCAACCATCAGATCCAGCAGTTCCTGATCCTGTCCTAAGTCCACTGAGGCTTCAGTCGAGAGGCGAAATGGGTAACCGTGTGCTGCCATCCAGGGACCGAGTTCACGCAGCAAGAGCTTGACATTGCGCTTGTTGCCAATGAAGTTGTCATCGACCACAAAAACTGAGCGCCGCCAGCCCAGGTCATAGAGAGTCTGCAGTTCAGCCAGCAGCTGCGCGGGTGTTTTGGTACGTGGCTTGCGCCCATAGAGCACAATAATGTCACAGAACTCGCACTGGAAAGGGCAACCCCGCGAAAACTGCACCGACATGTCGCTGTAGACGCTGAGGTCTAGCAGGTCATATCTGGGAATGGGAGTGTGAGTGACATCAGGCTTTTCGCCCCAGGCACGGAGTATCCCTGATTTTTCACCCCGCTCCAGCGCCTCGACTAGCAACGGCAGGGTAATCTCGCCCTCATCCAAAACCAGAAAATCTACCCCCGCTTCCTGCGCTGCCTCAGGAACAGATGTGACGTAGGGACCACCCACCGCCACCAGTTTGCCGCGTCGCTTCGCCTCGCGGATGAGGTGCAGCATATCTGGTTTCTGGACAATCATGCCCGATATTATTACCAGATCTGCCCAGTCCCAGTCTGCTTCAGTCTCACACCGAACATTGCGGTCCACTAAGCGGAATTCCCAAGTCTGAGGCAGAAGAGCTGCGACTGTAATTATGCCTAAAGGGGGGAGCGAAACCTTGCGTCCAATTAGTTCTAGCGCTTTATCAAAAGACCAAAATGATTTAGGAAAGAGGGGATATAGGAGTAAAACTCGCATATGTAGTTTTGGGGCTGTTGTTAAACTCACTTATGAGTTGGAATATATACCTAAAAACGCCGCCAGCACCGCTAGGTCGCCTTACTTAAGTCCATCCACAGCAGAGACGACGGTGGGGAGTGAGCCCTTGCATAGCGAACGCCTCCAGTGCTGTTGCAAGTTAAGCTCTCATGGACGCTTTTGCCATAGCTAAACAATATATCAGTTTTGTACATTAGGGGACATAATATGTCCTCTTTGGTCAGTTATTGATGTTAGGCATTGCTAGTTATGTAAAGTTTTTTTGATGCGTTAGAGTTGCCAACGCCGTCTCGAAGGCGGCGTTAGGAGTAATCACTGAACAATGCTGTTCAGACTCGATGTTTGGGATACAAGGTTAGCGGGTAAAGATTGGCGCAGGCGATCGCCGTACAGGGCTAATGCGTTGCCACCAAGCAAAAGTGCCAAATGCTCTCGGTCATAATCGGCAACTTCAGCAGCATCTTTGACACAGCCATAGAGTACACCATCCCAGTGACCATAATCACCCGAGAAGCAAGCCAGTCGCTTTCCTACTTCCCCCATAGCGATGTGAAGATAAGCCGGACTAGGGTCATCTGATTCAAAAGAGGTAAAGATTTGACCCCGTTCAAAGTACTCTAGGGGGTCTCGATGGCGAATACCCAAGTGTTCGTACAGGCTATCATCCTCAATCTGAGTCGGATCGTGTTGGGTATTCCACAACAGATCGAAGAGATTTTTAGCCTGGCTAATCAGGTTGATGTTGTTGTGGCTACCTCTTTCCTGGATCATCAGCTTGGTGAATTCCATTAGGGAGGGGCGATAGGGATGCTTGGGGTCAAAGTCACGGATGCGTTTTTCCCAATGCTCATGAAATGAATGGGCAAGGTCTGGCAACCAACCACAACCACCTTCTAAAAAGCCAACTCTCAGAGTCGGGAAACGCTCAAATGCTCCATCAAAGACCATACGTGCTAGAGCCAACTGTTGCTGGTTCCGTTGGACAAAGATGTGGCTGAGGACAAAGGTTTCTGTGTAATCAGAGATGCCACCAACCATTTGAGAACCTGGACCACCGTGGATGCCAATCGCAATGTCCAAGTCTACGGCAGCTTGTAGTAGTGGTTCGAAATCAGAATGGCTGATCGTCTTGCAGATGCGGACATCAGGGAAAGCATCAGGCGCTTTGGGATGAGGGATTGTGATGTTCGGGGCAACAGCCACGCCGATCATGCCGAGTTCATTGATGCAACGGTGCATTTCCGCAACCGCAGCGTCCACATCCTGTAGAGGTAATACACCAATTGGCTTCAGCCTGTTATCGTATCCCCGGCAGTCATCGGCAATATAGCTGTTATAGGCACGGCAGAGAGCTACGCCCAGGTCTTTATCCAAAATGCTAGAAAAGACCAAGTTGAGCGTACCGTAAATCACATGGACATCAACGCCTTCCTGGTCCATGTGTTCAATTCGCCGGCGGTTGAACATCGCACCCAAGGTTGTATCTGGATGAAGGGTTCGAAAGCCTCCTTTATTTAAACCCTGAGGTTGAGGAAACATCCTCATAAAGTCATTTTTACCCGTTGCCGGATTGAAGTCCATGATCCGCGCCCGTTGGTCGCCTAGACGATCAATCACTAGACCGATGCGATCGCGATACTCTGGCTCCAAATAATCCCGCATTACTAAGGGATTTTCTATTTTATGAGCGTCAGCATCAATCACCGTTAAACCTTGATACATGAATTCTCCTTGAGATTAAGAAAGAGGGGGTGACAGCGTTAAGTCGTTTTGTGATTGAAGTAGGTCCAGACTTGGCGTAGACCAAACCAGTTTTCGAAGGACCACGCCAGTGAGGCGAGGATAGTAATGCTGGGATACTTGACGAAAGCGGGTTCATTTTTCTCGACAAATGCGTGCCCACCTAAGGCAAAGACTTGGGTTAGCACTAAGCAAATGATTGTCAGTCGCCAGTCGTAGAACAGCAACACCACAGCGGCGATTGCCAGCAAGTTGGTTAAGTGGTGCAAAAACTGGTTAATGGGATGCTGGTGACTGGCAACAAAGTGGGCTTTGGCCTCGCGAAAGTAGCTCAAAGTGATTCTCCTACACTCACACCCGATCAGGTAAACTCAAAGCGTTGTGTAGGAACAATATCATTAAGACTCTTGTAAAAGCGATCTTAGAGCGAAAAGTTTTTTGTTGGTCGGGCTTCAGTAGAGGCGATGTAGCCATTTGATGACACTTAAACGTAACCTACCACCACCGGAGTTGCAAATAATTCCGTGGCTGTTGGCTAAGTTCCTCTTCTGTAAGCCATTCTACAGGCTTGTAGGTGCCAAAAACATGGTCCCACCAATCTACGGCTAGGCCAAAGTTATGGTGCCACATATTGTACTTGTGATGCACATAGTGAACCGGCATCTTCATCCAGAAGCACTTGGTAGGGTTATCGTGCTGTATCTGATGGGCATATGCTGAAAATGCGGCGTAAAATAGCCCTCCCAGAGACCAACCAATTCCAGCCTCTAGGGAGAAGAAAAACATGATAGCCATTGCCACAAAGCTCCCCTTGACATAGTCTCGAAACTCCCACAGTACTCCCTGTCCTTCATTACGGCGGTGATGGTCGCGGTGACGCTCACCAACCCGAGGTGAAGCGTGCATCAAGCGATGCATCCAGTATTCAATCAAACTTGCCAAGATAAAGGCGGTAGCAAAACAGGCGATCGCGAGCATAAATCCTCCAAGTGTTGTACAGTCGCAGCACGAAAACAAATAGAGCCATGTGAGGAAATAAAGGCTGACTAGATTATCAGATATTTTCACCTGAGCCGAGGTGTCGGACAATCAAGAGACAAAATCAACTGCAATCTCAGCATCAGCCGAGCAGTTACCATTTCTGTCTGGATTAATTCTGGTAAGCTTAGTAACTCGGCTCGGGAACAAACGTTAAACATTATCCCAAAAACATTTTTAGAGGCAAACATAATGGAGCTAGCCACAACCCTAAAAAGCCAGACAGTTCAAAAACGTGTCCGCGAAGTGGGGATTAACCCCGATTACTGGTACCCAGTTGGCTCGGCTGAACAGTTGCAGCCTGGTGACGTCATCCAAGTGGTAGTTTGGCAGCAGGCGATCGCTGTCTATCGCGACAATGAAGGTCAGCTTCATGCATTGGAGGATGCCTGTCCTCACAAAGGAATCGCACTACATAAGGGCAAAGTCAAAGGTTGTCACCTTGCCTGTAGTTATCATGGTTGGGAATTTAACGGGAGCGGCCAATGTGTTAGCATTCCCTACGTCCCCAAAGAACAGAAGCTTCCCTGTGCCCAAGTCCGCAGTTATCCAGTCCAGGAAAAATACAATCTTATCTGGGTTTTCCCAGGTGACCCCACCCTAGCCGCCACCTGTCAGCCACCCGATATTCCAGAATTTAGCCAACCCGACTGGTTAATGGTGCCTTTTCCGGCTCACTTCAATGCCCATTTCTCCATTTACAATGAAAACTGCATGGACGTCTTTCATGGTTTTCTGCACGAAAACTTGCAGGCTTGGTTCAATCCAATTCTCATAAGTTTACGGGAGACGGAAGCCGCTGTCTTTGCCGAATATGAAGTCTCCTATAAAGGTCGCATAGCCAAATTCTTAGGATTGAGCGAACGGGCTGATCAGGTGACAACCCTACCTATTTCGATTTATTATCGCTACCCCCACTATTACAGCTCTCTGCAGGGAGTCTCCTCTTTATACTCGCTGCGACTGCCGGTGAGTCCAACCGAAAGTCGTTCTTTCGCCCTGTTTTTTTTCAAAGTCCGCCTGCCTGGATGGGCACTCAAACCGCTAAAACCACTACTGCGAATGCTGATTCAGCGCTTCATGCTGCGTAGATTTATCGCCCAAGATATTGAAATGATGGAGAGTGAGCAACAAAACTATCTAGCTAATCCTGATCGGCGCTCTGTAGAAATCAACCCAGCCATCATTGCTCTCCAGCGATTGATGGTCCGGCAATATGACCAATTTATGCAAAAATCTATTCAATCCCAAACTAATGGGAACCTAGACTCAGAAAAGTCTATCTCAAAGTCTAGTAGTGATCGCCTCCGGACCAGCTGAGCTAACCAAAGAAAATCCAATCGGATGAAGGCAACTTTAATAGCAGCAACGGCTCCTATAACTAGCCCACTGCATAACTGTACCCAAGATCTCACTCAGTGCCAAAGCTTACGGGTGAGACAGTCTAACGTATCATCAACTACGATGTCTTCCCACTTCCAGCGTTTCGCTAGACCTGGATAGCAGATACTCTCTTGCGTAAATATACTGTTGATCCAGAGGTGATCGATGATCTGGAAATAGGTGAGGGGAGTAAATTAGTGCAAGTAGTCAAAGAGTATGTGCAGCGGTGGTACGAGAGCGGGCTTGCTCCCGACGAGTATGTCTGTCACGCCAAGCAGGGTAATTTGGTCGATATTGAAGAGGCGGCAACTGGTGAACGTCGAACCGTTCTCACCTTTTGCACTAATGATGTTTTGGGGCTAGTTCAGGAAGAAGCCGTTAAGCAAGCTGCCATTGATGCCATTCTGAAATACGGAACGTCTAACAGCTCTGCTTCGATATTGAGTGGTCGCATTCACCTGCACCAGCAGTTAGAAGACGAAATTTCGGCGTTTAAGCACCTGCCTTACACGCAGCTATTCATCAATGCTTGGATGGCAATGCAAGCCTTGATGGATGCTTTCTGTCACCTAGCAATCCCAGTGCCAAGATTTCAGCATACCCGCGAGACGCTTATTTTCACCGATGTCTTCAACCACGCCTGCATCGTCTCAGCGGTTGTTAACGCCGGTACCCGTTCGGGCAAGGTGTTTGGGCATAATCCTCGTGTTCGGGTCAAAGCATACCGCCACTGTGATATGAATGACTTGGCTCGCAAACTGCGTCGTTATGCCCGATCTGATGATCGGATCATGGTAGTTTCCGATGCCGTCTTTTCAATGGATGGCGATATTGCCCCATTACCAGATATGCTGGCAGTGCTGCAAAATTACCCAGGTAGCGTCCTGCTGATGGACGAGGCTCATGCTAGTGGCGCGATCGGCGCAACGGGAAGAGGGATATACGAACATTTTGGTATCCTGCCGATGCAAGCAGTTGAGCGGGGGGTTGTGCCGCTGATTATGACAACTTTCTCGAAGTTTGCCGCCTCCGCTGGAGCGGCAATTAGCAGTCATGTAGCGGAGCTGATACCACTTCTCAATGTCTCTCCTACCTCAATCGGCACGATTTCTTTGCCACCACCAATGGCTGCTGCTGCCTTGGAAAGCATCCGTCAGGTTCGTAAGTCTCCTGAACTAGTCCAAACGCTTCAGGAAAATACTCGGTACTTGCGCTCGCGCTTGGCTGAACATGATTTTGATGCTATTGGCGAGACGAATGTTGTGCCAGTAATTTTGCCGCCAGAGATTAACCCCAAGATTTTTGGCAGACAACTGATGGCACAAGGTATTTGGGCTTCTCCAATCTGGTATGTTGCCAAACCCAGGATGCGAATTACTGTTAACGCCCTCCATACTCAGGATGAGATGGACCGTCTGGTTGCCGGAATGGTAGCAACTCGGAACCTGTTATATGAACCAACGATTAGTGCCTAATGTTCAAATCCGTGCCGTGACAACCTCAGCCGAAAGCGAAATGTTTTTGGATGTCCCGGCACTGGTTTATAAAAATGACCCCCACTGGGTACCGCCCCTGAGCAGCGATGTTGCGAAGCAGTTTGCACCTAGTAACCCCTTCTTTGAGTATGGGAAGTTAAAACGGTTTATTGCCTTATCCCAGGAAGCAAAAGGTGATCAGGCAGTTGGACGCATTGTTGCTGCAGTTAACCAGCGCTTGATTGACCGAGAAGGCAAAAATGTAGGTCTGGTCGGTTTTTTTGAGTGTGTTCAAGATTTTGCTATTGCTCAATCCTTACTAGAGACTGCCTGCCAGTGGCTGCGTGAGCAAGGCATGACAATAGCTCGGGGTCCAATTGATCTGTCTACTCACAACAAATGTTTATTCTTGGTTGATGGATTTGACTCACCTCCCCTGGTAATGATGCCCTACAACCCGCCCTACTATCCAGAATTTATAGTGCGGGATGGCTGGCATAAAGCCAAGGATGCTTACGCCTATGATTTCCCTTTGGATAAACCCCTACCAGCGGAATTCGAGAAAGCTTATCGGATTGCCTGTAAGTCTGGCGTTAGCTTCCGCCCGTTAAGGACCAAAGGTAAAGCATTTGAGCAAGATTGTATCCGTCTCTATCACCTCTTTACCCATGCCTTTGCCGATAACTGGAGTTCTACGCCGCGCAGCGAGGCAGAATTTCTAGATGAAGCCAAAGCACTGCAGAGCCTGGTAGACCCAGACGTCTTTCCAGTAGCGGAATACAATGGCGAAATGGTCGGCTTTTTTATGGGGTTACCTGACTATAACATTCCGCTTAAATACGTTAGAGGAAGACTGAACTGGTTGGGAATTCTTAAGTTTCTCTGGTATCGTCGTCAGATTGATCAAGGACGAGTGATTGCGATTTGCTCGCTACCAGAGTATCGCCGAAAAATGGTGCCCCTAGCCTTAATTTATTTAGGAATGCAAGGTGGAATCCAAAAAGGCAAACCCTACAAAAGGGCTGAACTTTCCTGGGTATACGAAGATAATTCCCGCTCTCGCAAACTGATCGAAGCATCTGGCGGCAAGATTTATAAGACCTACCGAATTTATGAAAAAGCATTATGAAGGCGCTAGTTACTGGAGCAAACGGATTTACGGGCTCTCACTTAGCGAGGGCTTTGGAGAAGCAAGGTAATATCGTCGTTGGTCTAGTTCGCAAGTCTAGTAATCTAGCAAGTCTCTCCAACTGCAATTTACAATTGGTTTACGGAGACCTCACAGACCGGGATGCACTGCGAACAGCGATGACTGGAGTAGACACAGTTTTTCATACAGCTGCTTATGTGGAGCTAGGGCTAGTTAATCAGGTAGAAATGGAGCGGGTAAATGTTGAGGGAACTCGGGCAGTTCTAGAAGTTTCCCAAGCAACCGGCGTTTCCAAAGTAGTGTATTGCAGCACGATAGGCGTGTTTGGCGACACAGGAGGTCAAGTCGTGAATGAAACTTTTAAAAGAACGCAGACCGACTTTTCTTCTGCCTATGACCGCACCAAATACCAAGCCCAACAATTAGCTGATCAATTTGCTGCACACGGCCTTCCTGTTGTCAGCATTCTCCCTTCCGGGATTTTTGGCCCTGACGACCCCCATTTTGGCCCAGTATTGCAGCAATTTCTCAAAGGACGGTTGAAGGTTTGGGTTGGTGGCGAGCGCATTACTGGCATTGTCCACGTGGACGATTTAGTCGTTGCCATGATCTTGGCGGCAGAAAAAGGCAAACCGGGAGAATACTACATTGTCTCTGCCGGTGAACTAACTACCTATGAAATGTTTGAGATTCTCAGTCAGGAAACGAGCATTCCGGTTCCCCTTGAAGCTCCTGAGCCCCTAGTAAGACTCGCGGGAAACTTACTAGATCCGCTCGGACGCCTACTCAGATGGCAACCACCCCTCAGCCGGGAGCGCGTTTACTACGTTTATGACCGTTGTGTCCGAGTGGATGCCGCTAAAGCTCGCCATGAACTAGGTTGGCATCCTCGTACAGTATTAGAGACTCTGCGTGAGATAGTTGGAATGATGAAGAAAGGAGTCAGGAGTCAGAAGTCAGAAGTCAGAATGTAAGAAATTCTTCCATTCTGAATTCTAGATTCTACACGGCTCGATATGGTGCCTTGGGTGAAAAAGAAGTTAGGAGTAAGAATATAAGAAATTCTTCCCTTCTGGATTTTGAATTTTAACTCCTGACTCCTGACTCCTGACTCCTATTGTTATTTCCTAAGAATTCCATCTTCCAAATAAGCGACTCGGTCGGCTACGTCTATAATTCGCGGATCGTGCGTCACCATCAGCACCGTGCAGCCTTCCTCTTTGACCAGCTTGCGTAGTAACGAAATCACGGTATACCCACTATGCGAGTCTAGGGCAGCCGTTGGCTCATCTGCCATAATTAACTGAGGATTACCTGCTAAAGCACGAGCGATCGCCACACGCTGTTTCTGTCCCCCAGACAAATCACTGGGCTTCTGATTCGCTTTGTCCTCCAACCCAACCTGTTCTAGCAGGACTTGCGCTTGACGCCGCGCTGAGCTGCCCCGGATGCCTTTGACATTTAGCACAACTTCAACATTCTCAGATGCCGTCAGCGCTGGAAACAAATTGAAACCCTGGAAAATAAAACCGATATTTTCCAGTCGGAACCGTGCTATCTCCTCCCGAGAAAGACGGGTAATCTCTTTTCCAAGCAAACACACACTTCCAGCAGTTGGCGTCAAAATCCCAGCTAAGATTGATAGCAAAGTTGTTTTGCCAGATCCAGACGGACCCATCAATAGCTGAACGTCGCCACTTTTGACTTCTAAATCAATACCTTTAAGAGCTTGAAAACGCTCAACCCCAGACTTATACACCATCCCTACCCCCCTGGCAGTGATGGCTGCAGTTTTGGCCTTAGTCAAGCCTATTGCAGTAGAGGCTATCTGACTTCGGATGTTTTTATTGGCGTAGTCAATTTTAGAAACAGTCATTTTTTAAGATTTTTAGTTAACACGTTTTGATTTGGCAAACAGCGGAACTCAATGATAGGATGCAATTTTTGTCCAGACTGGCTATCAACGAGATATCTTCGTCACTCAGCATCCAGATGTTGACATGCAAATTGATATTAGAAGCAATAGTCATATCTCACCTTAAACCGGGGTTCACTTTCTAAGTCAACGAGTGTTGGTTCCAGACAAGTTCCTCCTATCCACTGATTTTTCGGTGTTATGGGATGTCTGTGACGAAGTGCTCCCCGCTTGAATGCCAAATTCAAATTACCCCTGAAATACTGTCTATCATTATGACAATTTTACTGAATTCTGACCTTAGGTTGAATGCAACTTGTTACAGATGAAAAACTGTCCACTAAATCATAATTACGTTACCTGAAAGCACACATCAGGCTTGAGGAATAATTAAGGTTTTTTCAGAATATTCAGGCTTTTTGGAGCTTAGTTGCTGTTTATACAAGAAATCAGAATTACAAATCATGCCTTAAACACGATTGCTGGATCGACACGGGTGACCTTTTGAATCGCAAAGATGGCTGAGCCGACACACATCGAAATCGTGATGCCAAAGACTGCGAGTGCAGTCATTGGCGTGATTAATATAATGATGCCCTGAGTTGTAAACGCCCAAGCTCCTAGACATAAGCAAATGACCATACCGGGAATATAGCCCAGAACCGCCATCCATAGAGACTGCTCCACAATTACACCGTATATAATCCAATCAGACGCACCCATTGCCTTGAGTGTTCCAAACTCTTTCAGGTGGTCAGACACAGAGGTGTAGAGGATCTGACCAACAATGGCTACCCCAACAAGTACGCCCACTACAGCACCAAGGCCGAGAATGAACCCGATTCCAGTTCGCTTCTCCCAGTAGGTCTGTGCCTGATGAGCTATCTCAGTATGAGTGTAGGCACGGGTATTTGGCAAAGCCGCTTCTAGCTTCTGCTTGAGCACCTGTAGATTTTGACCAGGCTTGGCCCGAATCAACACATAGGTGATTAGGTCTGATGCGGCTAACTTTTTGGGCGCAGGAGGGGAGGACTGAGTGGGGGTAAAAGTTTGATCGGAATGCAAATAAGTGTTAGTACACTGGATGTCTGTAGAACCCGAGCGCGATTTGCAGTACACATTAGAAGTCTGACCAGAATTGACATAAGCGTTGGCGTTTTCCAGGGAAGTGAACAGGAAATCACTCATGACAATTGATTGACTGCCTCGTGTTAAACCAACTAATCGTGCTGGAAGGGAGCCAATTGACGCCACATCGCCAATTCCTTGCACGTTTAGGTCATGCAATTTTGTCTCGTCCGCGATTACGGTATAAGGCTGTTTTAGAGAATTCGTGCTGCCTTGGGTGATATTCCACGGCCTAAATAATTGCCCATCCGGGTCTGAGCCAATAACTGTTACTAAAGTAATTTGACCAGTAGATACACGCCACAGGGGTTTTCGGACAATCAGCGCTTCTGCTCGAGCAACGCCTGTCACCTGTTGAGCCTTAATAACTTGCTCAGCCGGAATTGGCAAAGTTAGTTCAAGGTGCACCATATCTTTTGATGCTACCCAAATGTCAGCGTTAGATTTGTCGATTAACAAAGAAGCGGAGCGAGTAAACCCATTCAAGATGCCGGTTTGAATTGTAACCAAGCTAACGGCAAACATAATTCCTGCCTGAGCCACGAGGAAGCGAGGAATGTCTTCGAGTAAATTTTTCCGAGCAAGTGAAACCATAGGAAAAGATTAGTACCTGAAATTATAACGATAGGAAACCTTTTATATGCCCAAGGCAGAGATTGCCCCTGTTTTCCCTTGCCCAATGCTTCGGGCTGAAACGACCATGGTAGTGGGACTAGGTGTGACAATCAGGCTGAGTGCGGCGAAAAGAAATAGAGTCAGGGTTAGGGTCTGCATACGTCTGCGTCGCGTTTTTGCAAAAAAATAGCAATAAAGCCATAATCAGTGGCAACTTTAGCAATAAATTGCCAGTCAAATAGGGTAGAGAACAAGAGTGCTTTCCCTGCTAAAGTCAAAACCATCTGGTATACATCTTTGCATTCCCTGCCCTTAACCACTTATGTCAATTGGTTCCATCAAACAAGCCCTAAACACCCTCAGGCAGGAGTCGCGCACTCGCACCCCTCATCGGGTTAACCAGTGGTTCAAGTGGTTGGCTCCTGGGTTAGCGGTGAAACGCTGGTTGCTCATGAGCGCTGGTGGAGTTGTGCTAACGAGTCTGGGTCTGGCAATTTGGATTAAGCTGACCCCAATTTATAAAGCCATTCAGTTGATTGAGGATGTTCTGGGAACGATCGCGACAGTTGTCCCTAACTATATCAGTGGTCCCCTGGTGCTGGCCGGCGGCCTGCTATTGATTTTCTGGGGGCAGACCCGGACTGTAGGTTCGATTGCTGAGGTACTGCGACCAGAGGGAGATGAGGAACTGATTGATGTGCTACTGGCTCATCGTCGGTTGCATCGAGGACCGAAAATTGTAGTGATTGGCGGCGGCACTGGTCTATCAACCTTGCTTAGAGGACTAAAAACGTACAGCGCCAATATTACTGCTATTGTTACCGTGGCGGATGATGGCGGGTCTTCTGGACGGTTGCGGCGGGAAAATGGGGTGCTGCCGCCGGGAGATATTCGCAATTGTTTAGCAGCTTTAGCAGATGAGGAAAAGTTGTTAACGGAACTGTTTCAGTATCGATTCCGAGCGGGAGATGGTTTGACCGGCCACAGTTTTGGCAACCTGTTCCTGACGGCGATGAGTGATATTACTGGAGATTTAGAGCAAGCGATCGCAGCTAGTTCGGATGTTTTGGCGGTACGGGGACAGGTATTACCAGCAACCCTCAGCGATGTTCGCCTCTGGGCAGAGTTAGCGGATGGTCGCCGGATTGAGGGTGAGTCGAACATTACTGCAGCAGGAGGTAACATTGTCGAAATTGGCTGTACTCCGTCTAACCCACCCGCTGTACCTAAAGCTCTGCAAGCAATTCACGCAGCCGATTGTATCATTATTGGTCCTGGTAGCCTCTACACAAGTGTGATTCCGAATTTGTTAGTGCCGGAGATTGCCCAAGCGCTCTCCCAGCGCTGTAGAGGTGGGGGAACCCCGCCTGTACCTTGCATATATGTTTGTAATATTATGACCCAGTCAGGAGAAACTCAGGGCTACTCAGTTTCTGACCATATTAGAGCGATCGACGCCGCTTGTGGGCAACAACTCTTTAGTACTGTGTTGGTACATAAAAAAGTTCCTTCCGAACAAAGCCTTATCCGCTACGCCCAGGAGAACTCCCACCCCGTCTTCCTCGACCGCGAAGCTGTCGCCCAGTTGAAGCGTCGAATTGTCCTCGCTAATGTGATGGATGAGGATGAACATACTGGTCTGGTGCGCCATAACCCCCAGCGTCTGGCGCGGGTTTTGTGGCGATGGTATAGCCGCGTCCAAGGGTAATTGTAGGGGCGGTGCCTTGTGCCCGCTTGTAGGGGCGGTGCCTTGTGCCCGCCCAAAGCAAAGGATCAGAGGATGAAGATTTTTTTGGCAAATGCAGAAGCGACGCGATCGCTAGGGGTGACTTTAGGACAGTCCCTCAAGGTGGGCAGTGTGATTTTGTTAGAAGGAGACTTAGGCAGTGGTAAAACTACTTTGGTTCAGGGTCTTGCTGCAGGTTTAGGGATCACAGAGCCCGTTGTTAGTCCTACCTTCACTCTGATTAACGAGTATCCAGAAGGACGTTTACCCCTATATCACCTAGATCTGTACCGCTTGCAGCCCGAAGAAGTTGCGGCGTTGCATCTAGAAATCTACTGGGAAGGAGCCGAGATACCGCTGGGCATTGTGGCGATTGAGTGGGCAGAACGGTTGCAATACAAGCCCTCCAGCTATCTACACATTTGTCTTACCCACCTATCTGATGCTGGTCGTCAAGCTGACCTCACATCAGTGGGTGGGTTCGATTTAGGAAAAATTATATAATTCCTGGTCCCTTACCACGCTTGTCACTTTCCATTGTAAGTTTCCCTTCCTCGTCTTGATTCAAGCCTTCTAGATCTTTGGAGACACAAGATGGGGCGGCTTATCGAACGTGGGCCGAGTCGTTCAAAGTCAAGGTAGTAGCTAGCCGAGAACCGGATGATTTATATACTTATCACAGAAAGAAAAACTAAATTTTAGAGTAATGCGTCGAACTTAATCAGGGGGTTGTGGGGGAAGGCATCCCCCAACATCCGCTTTATCATTGAGTCATCAGAGGAAGGCAGCGCTCGGCAGCAGTCTGCTAGATCACCCCTGGCCCCCGATGACGCCTGTCGTGGTCCATATCAAGCTTGCCGTCTTCGTCTTCTTGCAGCTGTTCTAGTTCGTGGGCACGTTCAGCAGCAAGTTCTGACTCTTGTTGCCTCAAGTCTCCTGGCTCGTTAACGTACATTTCCGGTTCAATTGCATAATTATTTGCCAGCCCCTCTTGGTCTACTGTGGCTCCCCCCGTAATATCAATGCTCTCAGGATCTGCTAGTTCGTCAGCTGTGTGCCTAAACGCATCACCTTCCCTCTCCCTGCGCGCTGCTACCTCAGCAGGGATAATCCCCCTGTCTGCTGTAGTGTCTCCTGCATCCATATCTGTGTTTTTGTAAAGACTTGATTCATTATTCATGGGTATTTTCTCCACAACAAGTGATTTAATTGCTCACTTTAGACTTCAGATTAACGCTATATAGAATAAAGTATTAGTAATTTCATAAAACAATAAATAACTTATTAACTAATATTAATCCTCTGGCAACAGCCCAAAACCGTTATGTGGTTTATGTAGCAAACGAACAGAAAGTTACGCGCTTGGCTGTAGTGCTTGCCGGATATGACATGGAGGTGGATGCAATCCAATCAGCTGTCTAAGAGGATGGGGAGGACACTAGGGGCGTAAGCTAAGGCTAAAACCCTTGTACAAATCCCATCCGGCTTGTAGTCGTTTGTTTTTTCTCCCGGTCTTTAAAGTCTTTTCCTGATTTAAAAGACTGTTAGCTATGTGTCGTAGCACCGCAAAATTTTGTGGAGCATTATTTTTACCTGATGCGACAAGCATCTTCACAAAACGCTACATCCAAAACCCAATGTAAACTCTTTGGTGTGATAAGTCAGCCGTCAACAGCCTGCATGACGTAAATACATGTCAGACTAGTTATTGGTCTTGACACCGTCAAACGTCAACGCTTGTCCTCGAACTTCTGTGTTCACTTTTCCTCTGTCATAGACAATCTGACCGCCGACAACGGTCATCACAGGCCATCCAGTCAAATTCCAGCCCTCAAAGGGACTCCAGCCGCACTTAGTTAGTAGTTCCTGACGCAAAACTGGTCGGTAAGTATTTAAGTCCACAAGGACTAGATCGGCATCATAACCAGGAGCGATCGCACCTTTTTTGGGAATGCCATAAGCCTCAGCTACAGCCGTAGACATCCAGCGGGATACCTGAGCAATAGTGCAGCGTCCCTGCATTGCCTGAGTCAGCATCAAAGGCAGCGATGTCTCAACCCCAGGCATTCCAGAGGGAGTATTGGGGTAATCTTGGGCTTTCTCCTCCAAGGTGTGAGGTGCATGGTCCGTGGCGATGAAGTCAATCACGCCATCAAGTAAAGCTTGCCAGAGGACAGTGTTATCGTGCGGTGAGCGCAATGGCGGGTTCATCTGAGCCAAGGTGCCGATCTTTTCATAAGCATCGGTGTTCAGCAGCAAGTGCTGTGGCGTCACCTCAGCTGTTACCCAATTGGGTTTATCCTGACGCAGTAAGTCGGCTTCTTCAGCCGTTGACATATGCAGGATGTGTAGGCGACGCTGGTACTTCTTGGACAGTCGTAGAGCCATCTGAGTAGCCAAAAGGGCTGCAAGGTTATCCTGAATTTGCGAATGAACAGCGCCCGTTTTAATTCCGGCAAATTGCTGCCGCCGCTCTTTAATTCGGGCTTGGTCTTCGGCGTGAACCGCTATTAAGCGATCACCCTGGGCAAAGATAGACTCCAGTGCCGTTTCTTGATCAACCAATAGTTGACCATGCATTGACCCCATAAAAATCTTGATTCCCGGCGTAGGAGTGGCCTGGAGCAGATCAGGTAGATTATCTGCCGTTGCCCCAATAAAAAAGCCATAATTGACTAGGCACTTATCTGCTGCACGCTGTAGTTTGTCGTCTAGAGCTAGCTGAGTAGTAGTTAGGGGACGGGTGTTGGGCATTTCCAGAAACGAAGTGACTCCGCCTCGGGCACAGGCACAACTGGCTGTAAACAGGTCTTCTTTGTGTTCCAGTCCCGGTTCACGGAAGTGTACCTGTGGATCAATGACTCCCGGCAACAAAGTTAAGCCTTCTGCGTCTATTTCTTTAATAGTCGTTTCTTCACTGACGGCAGATGAGATTTCTGGTGCAACTAAGACAATTTTGCGCTCGCGGGTTTGCAAATCCCCAACTAAAAAGTCACCATTGGGTAGGAGAATTTGAGCGCGGCGGAATAGAAGGCAGGAAGGAGATGACATGGCAAGTAGAGGGGGAGAGGGGGAACTCGGGAGCCAGGCTGCGGAGGGGTGTCCCGTCCGCAGAACTGGCGTGGCCCCCACGCAGTGGGGATTAGGGGCGAGGGGGAGACCTCGTTCTTCAGGTCGTCACTTAAATTCTCCTAACACTATTCTCTTCGAAGGGAGAAGGTTTGTACTCAATTTTAGTATCCTTATCCCCCCTCTCCCCTTGTCCCCTAGTTACCCGACATCTTACCTTTGCTTAAGTAATTAAAAGCCTATGTCTCGTGTACCAAGAAATCAAGATGTTAACAATTCCCGACAAGAACATGAAGGTTCTTGGGTAGGGGAACTAGGAAGAACGCTCGCATTAAGTATCATTCTGGCCCTTGGAATTCGCACCTTCGTTGCCGAGGCTCGCTGGATTCCCTCGGAATCAATGTTGCCAACCCTAAAGGTTAATGACAAGTTGATTGTAGACAAATTGAGTTATGACTTTGCTAACCCACATCGGGGTGACATTGTAGTGTTCTCGCCCACAGATAACATTAAAAAGGAAAATCCTAATCTTAAAGATGCGTTTATCAAACGAGTTATCGGGGTTCCGGGAGACAAAGTAGAGGTTAAGGGGGAACGAGTTTATATCAACGACCAACCCCTGCGGGAAAAGTATATAGAAGATTCGCCTCACTACCAGTTTGGCCCAGTGATAGTGCCACCTAACTCTTACCTGGTACTAGGAGATAACCGTAATAATAGCTACGACAGTCACTTCTGGGGCTTTGTCCCGCGTGATAACATTATTGGTCGTGCGATTGTGCGCTTTTGGCCTTTCAATCGCATTGGAGAACTGGATCAGCCGCAGCCTACTTCGTCCAATTAGCGATCCTCGCAGATTAAAATTGACGCGACCAGTCGTTAGGCCAGCGTTCAATCACGACTTTAGTTTGAGTGAAAAACTCTACTGCGTGGTGGCTCTGACCGTGCAGATCCCCAAAAAAGCTATCTTTCCAACCGCTAAACGGAAAGAACGCCATTGGTGCGGCGACGCCAATGTTAATGCCGATATTGCCAGCCTCTGCTTCGTAGCGGAACTTACGAGCAGCAGATCCACTGGTGGTGAACAAACAAGCCATGTTGCCCCATTGCCCGCTATTAACTAGGGAGATTGCCTGCTCAATGTTGTCTAAGTGAATCAAGCTCAAGACCGGACCAAAAATTTCGGTGTGGGCAATTTCACTTGTCTGCTCAACATTTTGCAGAATTGTGGGTCGGATGAAGTTGCCTTGTTCGTAACCAGAAATGTCTGAGTGGCGTCCATCTACCAAAACCGTTGCGCCTTCGTCTGCTCCCTTTTGAATTAATCCCTCGATCCGCGCTTTACTCTGAGCATTAATTACAGGTCCCATTTGCACGCCCTCATCCAAGCCATTGCCTACCACTCGCTGCTTGGCAACCTCGGCGATCGCAGCTGTAAAGCTGTTGCGGGCTTCACCGATAGTGATTGCTACTGAGGCTGCTAGACAGCGTTGTCCGGCACAACCAAAGGCACTGTCAGCGGCAATCCGTGTCGTCATCTCTAGGTCCGCATCGGGTAAGACAATCAGCGGATTTTTCGCACCGCCCTGGCATTGAGCACGTTTGCCGTTGGCTGCCGCCCGACTGTAGACATACTTAGCTACTGGCGTGGAGCCCACAAAGCTAATCGCCCGGATCATCGGGTGATCTAGAATTGCATCCACCACATCTTTGGCGCCATTCACTAAGTTCACTACGCCTTGAGGCAACCCAGTTTGCTCCAGCAGAGTGAAGACTTTTTGCATTGTCAGCGGCACCTTTTCCGAGGGTTTGACAATGTAGGTATTGCCACAGGCGATCGCATAGGGTAAGAACCAGAATGGGATCATGCCGGGGAAGTTGAAAGGGGCAATGACCGCAGCTACGCCAATTGGTTGCCGGAGCATCATCTCATCAATGCCGTGAGCAACGTCTTCCAGGTTTGATCCCTGCATCAGGATGGGAATACCACAGGCGACTTCTACGTTTTCAATAGCGCGACGCATCTCGCCTTTAGACTCAGCCAACGTTTTACCGCATTCCAGCGTGATTGTACGAGCCAAATCGTCAAAATTTGCTTCCAGTAGGTTTTTGAGTTTGAACAAATACTGTACTCGCTCTGTCGGCGGCGTTCGTCGCCAGCCAACGAAAGCAACTGCCGCTGCTTGAGCTGCTTGATCCACCTCACTAGCTGGTGACAACGGTACCTTAACCAATATATCTGCTGTAGCTGGGTTAACAACCTCTAGGTATTCTGTAGCGCCAGAGGCACGCCACTGACCGTTGATGTAGTTGTTTAAGGCATTAGTTGTACTCATTGGGACTGTTTGATTATCCAAGGGATAGACTTGCACTTGGTGTTAAGTCTAGGGTACCGGCATCAGTGCCGATAAATCCTCAGTGGATGGACGCCCTTCGGCGAATCTTGAATCTTACAATCACCAAGTGGGACAGGAAGCGGGAAGCTCAGTCTCTTCAGAGCTGAGAGGCAAGCGTCGTGGTAGTTTTAACCACCTTCCACCGACATCGGTACTGACCAAAAACCTGACTAAAAGTCTGACTAATACGGGTCAACAAGCTCATAGCTCCATGTAATAATGGTTACATGCCGTTGGGAGAGTAGGCATAAAACCAGTCAGTACAAGACTTAAAAACCTACCGGGGGACTCTCGGAAAGTCGCGCTTGTCAGATATGATTCCGCCCTTTTGGGCAAACGGACTCAGGGCAAGAACCCGACATTAAGGCATCCGGCCTGAAACCGGGATATTTAGAGGTCATAGTCTGAAACCTCTTCAGAATCTCAGTCTCTTTAGAGCTGAGAGTGTCAATTAAGGACTAATGGTAAGAAGTGCAGCACTAGCTGCTGGTAATAAGAAAGTATAGACGCCATTTACTGGCGTGACTTTAGTCGTGACGTAATTACCTACTGGGTTGCCGTTAGTTGTACCATCAAATGTCTGTCCTGCAAAAGTGACACCGTTAGTGGCAGAGGCACTCGCAGCAGTTAGACGCACAAGGGAACCAGCTGAGCGTAGGCTGGAAAGCTGGATCTTAGCATTGCCGCTAGCACTTAGGTCTTTGTTAATGGCGACTACCCGCACTACGTTGTAATTATCTATTGTGGCCCATACTCTAACATTGCCAGTAGTTTGCCAACTTACAGGCAGCAACTGCGATTTGTTGGCCGCTGCCTGTGCAAATAGCAGCATTCCATAATAAAGTGGATTAACTGTTGCTGTATATACGAACGGCTTACTAGACTGGTTGACGCTAAACGTAAAGGGGCTATAGTAGCCACCGGAACCAGTGTGAAAGTGGACGGATCGGACACCAACGCTGGCCATATTAAACATTACATCGGTGCCCCAAAGGGCAGATGCGAAGCTGTTACTAACACCGTTGGTGCCACCACAGGAGACAGAATTGAGTTCACTCAGTGATAGTGGAATTCCGTATTTTTTAGCCTGATTGACAAAAGTTGCTACCTTCTGGGCGGGAACAAGCGAATTTTGATCGCTAAGTAGGTTAGGGATAGTTGGGTAAGTTGAAGAACCGGGTTTAGACCAACTGCAGGCGGACAGAGGATAGACGTGATAGGTAGTCAGATTCATCATCTGAGACTGACTGGACAGGAAGGAAGGAAAGTACTGCATCCAGCCGTAAATTGAAGTAGTGAAAGCTGTTCCGGCCAAGGGAGGCATTTTCGAGAAGGAGCTTTGCAGTGCGCTGGAGTAGTTGCTAAACTCGGCCAGGTATTGATTAAAGCTATAGCTTGAGTTACGAACGTTTACTGTAGCTCCAGTTGCGAGGTCTTTATAGTAGGCATGTGACGTGTAGATGTCCGGCTCATTACCGACTTCATAAGATAGAACCCTATTAGAAGCGAGGTTAAACTGGGCTGCCTTGACAAATGCGACAGCATTGGAAACTGCATTGAATGCATTGGTGTTATATTGCCCTAAGTTGAGACTCAGAATCAACTGGGAACCAGTTTGAGACAGACTCGCTTCCAGACTTGTGAGGTCCATAGCGGTGATGTTGTAACCAACGCCTGGTGGTTTGTCCAAACCGTTGGGGTTCCACCAAGAACTGTCGGCACTGTTACCGCCGATCCGCACTGAGGGTGATCCATTGTTAAAATTGGCAATATTTTTCAATAGTTGAACAAAAACTGGATTGATGGTATCAGTTGATCGCCCTGTGTAATTTATAATGTCTCCGTATTCAAAGGAGAACCCGGAAAAAGAAGAGGGAATTGTTAGACCTGGATTTGTGAGATCGATACTGGCGGTAACTATATCACTAGTTTGCAATGGAGGAGGTGAATTAGAGGTTTGTGCCTTGATTGGCAGCATTCCACCTATGAGTACACCGCTAGCAGAAACAAAGGCTAAAACAATTTTTAGAGAGAAGTTCCTTAGGGTAGCTTGTAGAGTAGAAGTATGTACTCGGTCTCTAATATGACCTGAAGCATTAGGTTGCATGAGATTATATTAATTTTTTTTAATTGTTCGTTACGTCAAGAGTAGCTACTTCCAAGGCTTAGAAACCACGGGAAATTCACTGAAAATAGCGTGCTGATGCCAAAAATTTTTCGGCTATGAATTTTTTTGAGCTAATAGATAAAACAGTACATTTACTGAAAATTACGTACTGGTGCTTAAAAAAGTATTAAGTAGATAATCCGCTATCCCACGTTTGCAAAACGCGACCACTCAGCTGTTCTCCCAACCAAGGGGTGTTATTCGAGAGAGATTTAAGAGTTTGACTCTCAACCGTCCAACTTATTTGAGGGGCAAACAAAGTCATTTCAGCCGGTTTACCAGAGGCGATCGCAGCTGGAATTTGCTGTAAGCACTCAGCCGGACGGGTACTCAAGACTCGCCACAGTTCCAATGCGCTCCATTCCCCGGTTTCCACTAAATTTTGCCACAGCAGAGGTAACGCCAGTTCTAGCCCAATCGCGCCCGGGGGGGCTTCAGCAAAAGCAACAGTTTTTTCTTCATAGGTATAGGGGGTATGGTCAATGGCGATCGCATCCACAACCCCCTGCTGCACTCCCTGTCGCAGCGCCACCAAATCAGCTGCGTTACCCAAAGGGGGCTCTAGACGCAAACTTGTGCTGTAACTGCCAACTGCTTGAGTGTCAAGCACCAGGTACATCCAGCTAGTGCTGGCAGTGATAGGCAAGCCTCGTGCCTTAGCCGACTGAATCAGCTGCACACTGCGTGCGGTAGAAACGCGCATAATGTGTACTGGAGTGCCAACAGCTTCGACCAATTCTAATAGGGCGGCTAGGGCAGATGTTTCAGCGATCGCGGGTACAGCAGGCAACCCAAAGCGAACTGAAAAAGGTCCTTCTCGCATCACTCCATTTCCTGCCAGGTGCTGGTCGCAAGGCCAAAGCGCTACTGGCTTTCCTAACGGTTTAAGGTATTCTAACAAGCGTCGCACCAGCGCTAAAGAACCAATTGGCTGACCATCAGCAAAGCCCACCACACCTGAGGCGGCCGCTAATTCCGCCAATTCAGTCATCTGCTGCCCCTGTACTCCTAAAGTGAGAGCTGCCCAGTAATGAATTTTTATTGATTTAGGCAGATAAGGGGTGGTCACTCGCGTGAGCAATAGTGACTGTAACCGTGCTAACCCAGCTAGATTGTCCACTGGTGGCACTGTATCAGGCAAAATATTTAGCCGAGTAAAGCCCCCAGATGTTGCTGCACAAGCAAGTGACGCCAGCGTTTCCCGCTCTTCAAAACCCGGCTCTCCAGAGTGGCTGTACAAATCCACTAGCCCTGGTCCCAGAACCAGTCCTCGACAATCTCTCAGATGTGTATCACTTGGGTAGTCAGAAATTCTCTCTTGTACCGCCTGAATCACACCGTCTGCAATCAGTACATCAGCCAGTTGGTCTGTTCCAGAGACTGGGTCGATTAGCCGTACTTGTTGCAGCAACTCATTATTCATGATTGAATTGGATGTGAAATGGAAACGCAGATAAATGCGGATGGACGCAGATAATTATTTGATTCATCTGCGTGTATCGGCGTACATCTGCGTTTGCAGCTACAAGGCCCCAGCTGCTGTCTGATCAAGAACGCCTCCCCCTAGATGACTAGTGATGTTCATCGCTTGCAGCACCGGCGGTCCTTCTGCACCTTGGGGATAGTCGATGACGCTGACCGCCCCGTTACCTTGTCTAAAATTCCAGAAATGTTCCGTCTCTAAACCTAGAATATGGCAAAGCAGGACTTTATTCGTGGCATCGTGTGCAACTACTAAACCAGTCTTGAGCTGGTTTTCAGCTGATTCCAGAATGGACTGCCAATCCGCTACACTGCGTTCCCACACCTGCTGCAAGTTCTCACCTTGCGGCATTTGCACTTTGTCTGGCTCTTGCCGCCACCGGTGTAGCTCACCTGGATACGTCTGCTCAATTTCTGCTTCTAATTTTCCTTCCCAAAGTCCATGGCTGATTTCCCGTAAGCCCGACCGTAATTCTAACTGCACAGATGGGTGCTGTTTCAAAATAATCTCAGCTGTTTCCTTAGGACGCAGCATCGGGCTACTGACGGCAAAGTCAATTGGGATGTCCTTAAGTAGTTCAGATGCTCTTTGAGACTGTTCCCGACCATTATCATTAAGAGGAACATCAATTTGCCCCTGAAACCTAGTTTGGCGATTCCATTCGGTCTCACCGTGACGCACCAGCAATAAACGCTGCCCCTGATGATTTGGTCGCAGTGAAGGCAGAATTTCTCCTAAGTGTGCGGTCTGATTCATTGACTCTAGCTGGACTAGTTGTCCTAATCCGGCAAAATTTAGCACACTGATGCCACAGTTTGACTGTTGGATAGAGTGGTAGCGACTTGGTGGAATTCCTAGGGCGGTACTGAGCAACGCCCGATTAATTCCGTTATGCCCCACGATCAGAATAGTTTCCCCTGCATGTCGGGGCAGAATCTCCTGCCAGAACTGCCGCGCCTGTTCGTACAGCGCTAGAACTGGGGAGTGTTTCCTTGTTCCCTCTGGCTGTGGCACCAACATTAATAGTTCGTGAGGTATTTCCTGCCAGCGGCGGTAGTCTTCAGGAAATTTCTGCCGCACGTCCTGAAGCAGCATACCCTCCCACAAGGGTAAATCGATTTCCATCAGCTGATCTGAAGTTTGCAGGGTCAGAGAAGTAGTCAAACCGCCGATGATAACTTCTGCTGTTTGTTTTGCTCGCTGTAATGGACTGGTGTAGACTGCAGCAAATATGAGGCGGCTGAGGGCAGCGGCAACCTTAAGGGCATCGTCACGGCCTTTTTCCGTCAAAATTGACGCATCACTGCGGCCCTGGATGCGCCGCTCTGTATTATAGCTGCTTTGACCGTGGCGCACGATGATAACACGAGTGGTCAGGGTTCTATCCTCCGACAGCGATAAGAAGTCAGGGTCATTTTAACTTGCTTGAACACCCTTTGAATGGGGAGTGGACCCTACTCCCCACTCCCTACTACCTGTTCGATGCGATAATTCCATTCAGGCGATCGCTGTAATGTTAAGCAGTGACTGGGGGATTGATGACAATTAAACGATTGATTTTAAGTTTGCTTACAGTGGTAGCACTCTTCTTTGTCGGTTTGTCGTTACTTGAAAGCTGGAAGCAACCTCAGATCCAAAGTCGTTTGGAGCTGTATCAAACCAATATCCTGCTCCACGCGGCTCAGTGGCAACCAGAAGTGAGCGCCAGCACGAATCTTTCTACCGCCCGCAACGCTCTTGTTGGAGAGAAACCCTTTGAAACTGCGACGGAGCAATACCAAGAGGCACGTCAATCAGCTCAGACCAATTTGGAGAAAGCTAAGTCACAACTCAAACAACTGCGATCGCAGCCTCTTCGGACTCCAGCAACCCCCAAGCCCCAGCAGGAAATCGCTCCTGTTACCGACACCTCCCGCCTCAAACAGCAGCAACAGTTGCAGCAATCGCTTAACCAGTTGGAACGATTAACTGCTGAGTTAGACCTGCGGCTGGGACTTTTACAAGTGCAGCAAGGGAAAACAGATACAGCCTTAAAAACTTGGATGGACTTAACAAAGCAGTCAGAGCCTTTAAGTCAAGTGACATTAGTTAAAACAGCAGCTGTTTTGGTGGGACTTTGGAGTAATCCTGCCCGTTTGCTACCTGATACCCAACAGCTAATTCAAGAAAATTTGGACGGTTGGTTTCGCTATCGGGCTTTAGCGCAGCTGTACCAACTCCAGCAACGCCAAGAGGCGTTGGTAAAGCTGCAGGCAGCTGAACAACAAGTGGCAAAGCAAGCTCTGTTGAAATTAGTGTTTATTGGTAGCGTGCCGGTACTAGGGGGCTTGGTAGGTGTAGGACTACTGATTTTTTTCGTGAGTCAGCGGCTAATAAAAGGGAAGGAGTCCTTATTGGCTCAAAACGCAGATGTAGCTTGGTCAACGCCTTGGACTGGTGAGACAGTTTGGCAGGTGTTTATCCTGGGATTTTTCCTGATGGGACAACTCCTGGTACCGCTAGCGTTTTCGTTGCTCCATCTCAAGCCAGCTGGTTCTAATGTGAGGATTCAGGCGTTCTACGTCCTGGCAAATTATCTGCTTTTGGCAATGGGCGCTATCGGGGTGCTGTATGTATCTCTAAAGCCTTTTTTGCCGCTGCCAAAAGGCTGGTTTCGCTTCAATCTGCGCGATAGCTGGTTCTTGTGGGGGCTGGGTGGTTATTGCGTGGCGCTACCATTGGTGGTAGTGGTATCGCTAATTAACCAGCAGCTATGGCAAGGACAAGGGGGTAGTAATCCGCTTTTGTCTTTAGCACTGGAAGGTCAAGATCAAGTAGCACTTGGCATATTCTTCTTTACAGCTGCAATCGCTGCACCGCTGTTTGAAGAGTTTTTATTCCGGGGCTTTTTGTTGCCATCCCTGACTCGTTACCTGCCAGTGGGGGGAGCGATTGTAGTGAGTAGCTTGCTGTTTGCCATTGCTCACCTAAGCCTGTCTGAAATTCTGCCGCTAATGGTGTTGGGCATAGTGTTAGGTTTAGTTTACACGCGATCGCGCAATCTCCTCGCTCCTATGTTGCTCCACAGTCTCTGGAATAGCGGCACCCTTTTAAGTCTCTTTGTCTTAGGCAGCGGTTCTAGTTAGAAGTTTGACAACTTGTCTTTTGACGCAGGCAGTAGCTCAGTTCAGAATTCAGAATAAGAAAGTGTGGTTTGTTTGCTGGTTGACCACTTTATTTTTCAGTTTAAAAATAGGCTCACGATAGCTTTCTATGCAAATTGTCCCAAAAACAGCGTTAGCACCCAGTGTTCGCGAAGCTTTCTCCCAAACAGGCATTACGCCCTCTGAGCCGGCTACTGAGACGATTACCCTAGATGTCGAGGGGATGAAATGTGCTGGCTGTGTAAAGGTAGTGGAGAAGCAGCTGACACAGCATTCCGGCGTGATTTCTGCCTGTGTCAATCTGGTGACGGAAGTGGCAGTCGTTGAATTCGAAGCCCGTAAAGTTGCTCCAGAAGCCCTAGCAGAAAAACTGACAGCAGCTGGCTTCCCGACTCAGCCCCGATATCCACAAGGAAAATCAACCACGGTAGGTGAAACGCCTGCCCCACTAAACCCCACTGAGCGACAGCGTCGAGATTCGCGGTCTTTGTGGCAGTTGATTATAGCTGGAGTGCTGCTCCTCCTGTCAGGAGTGGGGCATCTGAGTCTGTGGGTTGGACCGGTACTGCCAGTGTTAGATAACATTTGGTTCCACTGTGGGCTGGCAACAGTAGCGTTGTTGGGACCGGGAAGTTCTCTCATAGTGGATGGTTGGCGAGGATTACGGCGGAATGCGCCCAATATGAACACCTTGGTGGGATTGGGAACCCTAACTGCCTATACTGCTAGTCTGATCGCCCTGCTCTTGCCCCAACTGGGTTGGGAGTGTTTCTTTGACGAGCCGGTAATGCTACTGGGCTTTATCCTGTTGGGTAGGACTCTGGAACAACATGCCAGAGGTCGTGCAGCAGCAGCGTTTAAGCAGTTACTGGCACTCCAACCACAGGTTGCGCGCTTGATTGCCGAGCCAAAGTCGCCTAAGGATAATGCCTCAACACCTAACAATCAAGGCCAGATCGGCGTGGAAATCCCCGCTGAGCAGGTGAGAGTGGGGGAATGGTTGCAGGTTCTGCCTGGAGAGAAAATTCCAGTCGATGGCGAGGTGGTGACTGGGCAGACAACGGTAGATGAATCTATGTTGACTGGGGAGCCGTTGCCGGTGTTAAAGCAACCGGGAGATGTTGTAACTGCCGGTACTCTGAATCAGTCGGGTGCGATCGCTCTACGTGCCACTCGCACTGGAAATGATACCACCCTAGCGCAAATTGTCGTACTGGTAGAATCGGCTCAAATGCGCAAAGCGCCGGTACAGAGATTAGCAGATACTGTAGCTGGGTACTTTACGTATGGTGTGCTGGTAGCTGCGGCGTTGACGTTTGTCTTTTGGTACTTTGTCGGTACCAACGTCTGGCCTGATGTCTTAGGAGTTATGGATTGGTCTGGCACCCAGCACCTAATTCACAACGCCAGTTCTGTCGCTGGCACTAACATCCATACACTACAGCCCTCTCCTTTGTTATTGAGTTTGAAGTTGAGCATAGCAGTTATGGTAGTTGCCTGTCCCTGTGCGTTGGGACTTGCAACGCCGACAGCCATCTTAGTTGGCACTGGAATTGGAGCAGAGCGGGGTCTTTTCATCAAAGGCGGCGATGTCCTGGAACGAGTACATCAGCTAGATACAGTAGTGTTTGATAAAACCGGCACCCTCACGACTGGTCATCCCACCGTCACTGATTGTCTGCCAATCTCACCCCTTACCTCAACTGCCCTCCTTGAGCTGGCAGCAGCAGCAGAAAGTGGCACTAGTCATCCTCTGGCAACAGCGATTCAGCAGGAAGCCCGGCGGCAAGGAGTAGCAACACTCGCTGCTCAAGACTTTTATACGGAACCGGGGCTGGGCGTGGCGGCACAGGTACAAGGCGAACAGGTTTTGTTGGGCAACTGGGAATGGTTAGCACAGCACTTAGTTGCTATTAGTGAGACTGAACAGGCAGACGTTAGTACATTGGCAGCAGAGGGGAAAACAGTAGTTTATGTGGCAGCAGGTGGCATCTTAGCTGGAGTGATTGCTGTTACCGATACCCTCAGACCGGACGCTAAAGCAGCTGTAAACCAGTTACGTCAGATGGGCTTGAGGGTAGTGCTCCTGACTGGGGATAGACTGGAGGCGACTCGTGCTGTAGCCCTTTCTCTAGGACTGAGCAACGCTGATGTCCTGGCAGGTGTTCGCCCAGATGGTAAGGCAACTGCCATCCAAAGACTGCAATCTCATGGTCAGCACCAGGTTGCAATGGTGGGGGATGGCATTAATGATGCCCCGGCTTTATCTCAAGCTGATGTAGGAATTGCCCTGCACGCCGGAACAGACGTGGCAATGGAAACTGCCCAAATTATTTTGATGCGCGATCGTCTGAGTGATGTTGTAGAGGCGATCCAGCTCAGTCGTGCCACCTTCAACAAAATCCGTCAGAATTTATTCTGGGCGTTTGCTTACAATACGCTTGGGATTCCAGTAGCCGCCGGTGTTTTATTACCAAGCTTTTGTTTTGTCCTTAGCCCAGGTGAAGCCGGTGCATTAATGGCATTTAGCTCGGTTAGCGTCGTTACCAACTCGCTGTTATTAAGATGGCGATTTGCTAGAGCCACCAGATGAAATAATTTCACTCAATAAAGGGTAGACTAGGTCTTTAAGGCGATCTACGGATCTTCGATGTCTGCACAATCAACTCATTTACTTATTATTGAAGACGATCAGGGACTTAAAGAATTTAGTCTAGACGGTCCTATCTATTCCATCGGCAGAGACAACCGATGCGATATCCGCCTGTTCTCACAGTTTGTCTCGCGTCGCCATGCAACATTGGTCCGGTTGCTAGGGAAAGATAGTACCCAATACTACCGGATCATTGATGGTGATCCGAACGGCAAACCTAGTGCTAACGGACTGTTAATTAATGGTCGCAAAATCCCAGTCCACGACTTGAGAAATGAAGATGAGATTGTTTTTGGCCCTCAGGTACGTGCCATATATTACCTCCTGAAGCAGGATAACATCCCATCGGGACCACTAGATGAATGGGATGTCACGCTGATTGGTCCTAATATGATGCCGGCTGTGGACGAATAACATAGCTTGTCTGAGGCGAAAAACATACATATGGGAGGTAGACTGATTGTCTTTGAGGGGGTGGAAGGCTGTGGCAAAACGACGCAAATACAGCGATCGCGGGAATGGCTCCAAAGTATCCTTGACTCTGGGTCAGCTCCAGCAGTAGTCGTCACTCGTGAACCGGGTGGTACCGCGTTGGGAACGGATCTGAGGAGCTTGTTGCTAGGTGCTGAGATCGGAAAACCGATTCAGGACTCGGCTGAACTATTGCTGTACGCCGCTGACAGGGCGCAGCATGTGGAAGAGGTACTCAAGCCCCAACTAGCAATGGGTGCAGTTATTTTGTGTGATCGCTACACTGATTCCACAGTTGCCTACCAAGGCTATGGTCGAGGTCTGAGCCTCAGTTTGATTGCTCAACTGAACCAAATTGCTACAGGGGGACTGGAAAGCGATTTAACGCTGTGGTTAGATGTCAATGTCGAGCTGAGTCTAGCACGGAAACGGGTGGTTGAAGTTGCTGATCGAATTGAGCAAGCAAACCTGGCATTTCATCAACGGGTACAGCAGGGCTACACAGAGTTAGCCCGGTTACATCCAAGGCGGGTTGTGCGGGTAGATGCCAGTTTGAGTGAGGCAGGTGTGCAAGAGCAAATTCAGGTGATCTTATCTCAACGATTAACCCAATGGTACGAAGGGGTTGATTAGATATGAATTTCTTTGCAAAACTCGTAAGGCAAAACCAGGCGGTGGAGCTACTGACTCAGGCAGTCATACAAAACCGGGTTGCTCCAGCTTATCTGTTTGCTGGCCCATCTGGGGTAGGACGGAGCTTAGCAGCTCGGAGCTTTGTGGAGCAGTTGTTCTGTGCCAATGTCCCGACTCATAAGCAGCAACAGATTCAACACCGTTTACAGTTGGGCAATCACCCCGACTTATTATGGGTGCAACCTACTTACCTCCACCAGGGGCAGCGACTCTCGGCAGCTGAAGCGGCTACTGCTGGACTGAAACGAAAGGCACCACCTGTAATTCGACTGGAGCAGGTGCGGGAAATTGGCCAGTTTCTGAGCCGTCCTCCTTTAGAGGCACTGAGGAGCGTGGTGGTGCTGGAGCAGGCTGAAACGATGGCAGAAGCGGCAGCGAATGCTTTACTGAAAACGCTGGAGGAACCGGGACAGGCAACACTGATTTTAATTGCACCTTCTTCTGAATCTCTGCTGCCAACGCTGGTATCTCGGTGTCAACGTATTCCTTTTTATCGCTTAGACCAGGTTAGGATGGCTCAAGTGCTGCGGCAGACTGGTCATGAGGAAATTTTGAACCAGCCCTTGGTTTTAGCGATCGCGCAAGGTAGTCCAGGAGAAGCGATCGCCTCTTGGCAGCAACTCCAAACTATCCCACCCGAGCTACTCCAGGCTGCCACCGAGTTGCCTAAATCCCTACGTGATGCCCTTGAGCTAGCTCGTCAGATTGACAAAAAACTAGATACAGAAGCTCAGCTGTGGTTGGTAGATTATCTACAACATTGTTACTGGCGGCACTTTTTGGCGGGAGCGCTTCAGCGATCGCCTCTACAACAGCTCGAACAAGCCCGCAAATCTCTACTCTGCTACGCCCAACCGCGACTAGTTTGGGAAGTGACGCTGTTGGCAATGTCTCAAGCTGCTGTTTTCTAAAAACAGGGTTGACACTCAAGCAGTATCAAGAAATTAGCCACAATATAGTTTCGCTCAATATGGATTTCAGGGATCTGGAGCAGAGGCGGGGCTTAAGGGGCTATAATGCCGATTCGCTAAGACTTTAGATGCCCCTTTGACAGTGACAGAAGCGATGCTGGTAAACCTTCAA
>JAABUQ010002965.1_pt1 | contig 32218 bp, 15 predicted proteins | sample 5560001 | NCBI WGS metagenome assembly JAABUQ01 (sample SAMN10711888, study PRJNA513371) | rock metagenome | isolation source: Antarctica rocks | place: Antarctica: Victoria Land, Finger Mt nord | collected 2015-12-18 | reverse complement strand
AATGGGGCGAGGGGGATGAGGGGGCTAAGGGAGAGGGGAAAGATGGGGGCGAGGGAGAGGGTGACGAGGTACAGGATCGTGGGGAGGGATGGGTTCGGGGGAACGAGAAGGGAGGGGAGAAGATGGCTGGACAGGGGGAGAGTAGAACTGGGTGAAGGTGATGGCTTATGTACACATCGAGAAGTATGATTCTATCTAAGGTATCTATCAGTCAAGTCTCGGAGACATATGCTTTTGGATCCCTCCCGCCCGTTCACCAGCTCGTCATATCATTTGCGCATGTACGACCCGAAGACCTGCTGCACCTCCCCCTCCAACCTCTGCTGCGCAAACCCCGAAATCTTTCTGTTGGTCTTCTCATCAGCATCCCTTAGGTACTCCCCAACCCACGCCTTCACATCCACAATCTCAGGCCACGCATCCTTCGCCGGTCGCCTGATGGTCGTGAGCTGCGTGAAGCTGACGCCAAAACTAACGTCGTCGGGATCCTGCTCAGCGACCGCCGTATCCTCAGTACTATTCGGCGGCACGGGAGGATTCTCGAGAAGTTGGAGCAGGGCTTTTGCAGTCAATCCCCAGCCCTTCTGCCCATATCGCTCAGCGAAGGCTTGGGATGAGGTGAGTGTCTTTGTTAGTGATATTACGGCGGTTTTGCGGTCTAAGGGACGGAGCAGTTTCGCTGTGTCCGGGAGGATGATGCCCGGGTAGAGCTGCACGAAGACGTTGGCTTGGACTTGCTCGACTATGTTGATGAAGAAGTCGGCGCCGAAACCTTTGTCATCTTTGGCTGAGATGAAATGGTAGAGGCGGACGAAGCGGAGGGCGAAGGTGTCGGTTTTTGAGGTTTGGAGGCGTGTGAATAGGAGTTGGAGGATGGGGACGTAGTATTTTTCTAGAGCACTGGTAGGGAAATTGGCGATGATGCATTCGAGAAGTTCGAAGCCGTACATTTCGTTTGTTTTGGTGGCGACAAGGGATTGGAAGACACCTAGTATTGTCTCCAGTTGGTCGGTTTGGGCGATTTCTGTGGCTCCGCGCGGAATAATGGCGGACAAGAGGCGGGTCAGGGCAGGTACGTTGCCTTTTGAGGCCCATAGCGTCGGGGTCAGAATCGGCCCTACCAGGGACTTGTAGTATTGGGAAAGCGATCCAGAGGGGTTTGCTTCGAGGAGGGCGGCGAAGAGTTGGAAGACATAGGGGACGAATTCTGTTGGTGTCAGGAGGTTCCATATGTGATACTAATCAGACTCGCTTACCTTGAACATCGTTTTGTAGGATGCTGGCAAACGGTCCGTACAAACCCGTCTCCATTTTCTCGGGCTGAGAAGGCGCCGCAAAACTAGATGTTGTCAGCGTGATTGGTCCTACAACAGAGTAAAGCGAGGACTCACCGAATGAATGCCCCCACAGCCTCAAACAAATAGTAGCAGAAGCGAGGATTGCTCGGATTCTGGCTGCTAAGTTGAATGACTCTGACGAAGTGGGCCATGATATCATCCGTAATAGGCACCACGCCGTCCTTTATGACAATAAGTACCCGCATGATACAGCGCATGAGAAACTCATTCTCCTGTAGTTTTGCCGGCTCTGATCGGCTCTCTATCAGCCCGAAAAGCTGCTGTAGCAATTGAGCGGAAACGCCCTGGACGTTGGCTCGGTCAACGACTGGCTGTTTGGCGCTATTGGTAAGAGCCATTGTACGCTCAAGTGCTATGGCCGCGTAGGTATGTACGACGTAATCTGTAGAGCCCAAGTGCTTCACCAGCAGGGGGAAAGCGTCTTGCCACTGTGCCTGGGTGATCAGGCTTCGGAACATGTACAAGTACTTGATAGCATCGACTTTTAAAATGGGCTCTATCCCCGTATCCACCATCAAATCGCTAGCGATGTTTTTTTGAAAGAAATCCACAACATTAGCAAAGTCATTTGTACTCGTAACGCCTTGGCTTGCAGTTATGGTGCCTTTTGCGGCTATCGAAGAATAAAGATACACGGCTGTATCCTTCGATTTCCAATTCGCCGATGGGTTCCGCGCATAGTCCGCCATGTAATAGTCAATGTACCGGAAAACCACCGTCGAGACCATTGACTCGAATTTTGACATTAGTTGTCGAAGGAAGTCTGTCGCGGCCTTTCGTCGGGTGTCACTGTCAGAGCCCTCTAAGTCTCTCCTGATGAACTCAATCGGCTCATCTTCGAACAGCTCCATATCGGAGTCCTGCAACTTGAGGTTCGGAAGGATGACTCGATCAACCACCTGACTCAAAGTCGCCTCGCTGTTGAAAGCTTGTGCATGCTCAACACTGCCTGTGACAGCGGTTAAGAATTGCAATGCTTTGCTGACAAGTATATCGTATTTTGTCTCAGGCCCGACGGTCGTGAGGAGGTTCCACGAGCTCCCAATGAATTGGCCAACGTGCTCACCAAATGCATCTTCGTATTTCTGAACCCACATTTCTAGTACCTCGAATATACCTGCCTTGACATGTTCCAAGATCCCCGCCTCACTATCGTCATTCGTTCCAAGCATTTTGTTCTCGTAGACCAAATACTTGTGCAGCAAGGTGGTCACCGCTGGGAAATTGTCCTCGAACACTGGTGGTAAATCTTGGACCGAGAGGTCATAGAAAAGTTTGACGATCAAGTTCATGGTGCCGAACAATTGTTGTAACACATTTCTATTGCCTTCATTTTGCTGAATGAGACTAGCGGTGTTCTCGACTAAGGACAAGAAAGGGCCACCAAATTTGCCCAGGACATGATTGATCTCTGTGAACAAGGGATCAGACCGGTATAGCGGACGCCATCTCTTGAATATCGAGTGTGCCACCTGAAGCACCCCATTGTTCGTTCTAGGGTTGTCGGGTGTGAGGCGAGACACAAGGTCCTTGGCGAATATTAGCATCTTCGACAGCTACAGTCAGATATCCACGCACTTACATCCACAAGTGTATCCCATCGCTCCCAGAAATCGCTATCCGCAATCACACCTATTGCATCGCCGAGCTGGTATTGGATGTTTGGCGGAACGGAGATCATGAGGCCTATGAGCTCTTGCTTGATAGCGACAACTTCATTCTGAGGTAGCGTGTGGTTCCCATCCTCGTCCTGCCAAACTCATAGTCAGCGTGTTTCATCCCTGCCTCTGCTGAGGTGCTTGTTCACCGTCCAGTGTCGCTTTATGTGGTTTTTGAAGTATAAGGCACTCGCTAGCCGGGCTGTACCTCCGTAGGTATCTGAAGCGACGACTTGGAGTAGGGATAGCGAGAAGTTTGGCTTCTTCTCCTCCTGCAAGATTGCAAGCTCCGCTGCGATTGAGTCAACGCCCGTAATTGCAAGACCGGGGAAGGTGTAGAACCAACCTTGCTTGTTTTTGCTAGGATCCAAGCTCGCCTCCAACACCTGGGCAAGCCGCTGCAGGTCCACAGCCATCACCATGTACACCTCTAATCGAATTGCCTTTGAAAACGTAGAATTCGTTTTTACCAAGGCACATGGTGAACGCAGAAAACAAACAGAACACACCTTTGCCGAGGTTTATCCCAATGCGGGCACTAGGTTAGCGTCCGCCTTGCAGGAGAATGGAGCATTTTATGTTACACTGAACGAGGGACTGTGAGCTTCCTCAATATCATCAGTGCACTAACAAAAGTGTCAGTGCACGAGAATGCTCAAGCACGGTCAAGGTATTGTGAAATGCGAACATTTAGAGATGTTGATCAGCTTTTATAAATACAAAATTGTTACGGATACGTTGATAGGCTGTCATTGAGCCAGGTCTTCGCAGATGCTGGAGTCATTTGAGGTCATGAGCCTGGGGTTGTGTGTTTTGAGAAGTGAACGTATTCCCTGGTGAGTTCTTCTACTTATACGATGTTTTCTTTTCCTTGTGTCTCGGCGTTCATGCATGCAGCACACATTCGTTGCCTAAGTGAACCGTACAAGTCCCTTTACCGTAATCATTAATTCACGCCTTTTCCTTCCAATCAAGTACAGACGTCCCCATTAGAGCGATTGAGCTGAGATGTGGCCCATAGTGGAGAAAGCCGTGGTAGGCAGTCGAGCTGCTCAAGACCGAGACCGAAGTGGTGGGTCGATACCTATGCACCCACTGGGCGGATCCACGGAACCTCGCTCCGATCGGGGACCAGTTGAACGGCCCATTGTGACAGCTTCTGGTGGAGCCTCTGGCAATAGCCGGACAGATGAACGAGACACGGAGCGCTGGGTGGAGCTGGCGAGCGAGGAAGCTTTCCAGGAGAGATGTCAGCGAGAATTGAGCCAGGATCGCCCTCCACAGGAGAGGGCAAAGGACGCTCGAGTCCTCTGTGGTTTTATCCAGTACTACTCGTCCAATACACTGGAAACAATATGGCAGGTCGCAGGGGATATGACTGCTTCTACAGCACTCCTCGAAGTTCGCAAAGCGGGCTTCGACCTCCTGAGGGCATCTGCATCTCACCCTGATAGCCAGGCTATCAGAGTAGACCTTTTTAACATGATTACCACGCCTGCCCCTCATTCTCTGGTCGGCCTACAGATATCAGCACTCAACCGACTTACCAGGGAGGGCCGGGACCTCTCGCCTATCGAACGCGAGGTAGTATCGTTCCTCAATACATTATTAGATGAGTTATTCCCAGCTGTCGAGCAAGCCCGAGAGGAACAACGTGGGATCGAGGCCGGCGCTGGTGCGTCAACCGAAGCCTCACCTCCACGGGCTTTATCAAGCGAACGTCTCGCAGGCAAGCGTGATTCGAGCAAGGACCAGAAAGGGGCCCCAAAAGAACGTCCGCAAAAAGAGAAAGCCTTTCTTGACACATTCTATCTGATCGCAGACGTTATCGCCAAGAATCCGAAAGCATTTCATGACGCGCAAATGCAGACCATGCTTGAGACCGTAACGCAAATAGCCACAAAGACTCGGGGGCGCGCACTTCTACGAGGTGCCATTAAGATCATCTCAGGTGTCGCCACACATTCCAAGATCCAGGACGAAAATCTGAAATCCTGCGTTCACGTGCTTTGTACCGTCATCGGCATTCCTAATATCAAATTTGCGGACGAGGCGTGGGCCGGCTTGACTGTGCTTCTACGCTCAGATGACTGGGAGGGTGTACTGAGCATGCTAAATACCACGAACTTGATGGATTCGGCAAAACCAGAAGCCATACGTTGCTCTGTTCTGGACGGATTCAACCATGTTTTTCTGACATTACGTGATGATACGAATAATATTGAGACGTATTGCCGACATCTTCGATCAGCTTGTCAATATTTACAAGACGAAAAAGATGTACCAGCATCTATGATCGATTCCTTGGCCGATTTGACAGCACAATGCGGCGCAGAGGTCGATTTAGAGACATTTCATGCCCTGCTTGACACCCTCGAAAAGGCATCAAGACTTTCGTCTACAGACTCTGCAACATCAGCCGCCCTTTCTGATCGTATACCAGATTGTCTGATTAGGCTTTTCCTCCAATGTCTTTTGCATTCTGGCCCAAAGACTGCCAAGTTGTACGCCATGCTTTTGAACGCTGCAGCACCTCAGAAACCCACAAATATTAGATTGAGCGTCTTGAAGCTCCTTGCGCGGTTGAGGTGTGATTCAAGCTATGGTATCAAGATCGTTTCGATGCCGGATAGTCAAGACTTGGCATCGACTCTTTCGAGGACGAAAGCCGCTGAAGAGATGCGCGATAGCTCACAGTGGTCTAATCGTTTCTCCGCATCCGAAAAATCCCAGTCAGTGAGAGCTGGTCGATCTAGTGGGACAGATAGCTCTAGAGAAACGCGTTCTCGCTCTGCAACACGATCCGCCAGTCTTCGAGATAGACCAGTGAAGATCAGCCCGCCCCTCTGGATATACGATGGACTAATCAAAGGTCTGCCAATGGATCCACCTTCAGGTAGCAGCAAATTTGTATATGCTGAAAATTCAACGACAAAGAGCACGAAATCACACCTCGATTTTGGTCGTTGCTTACAGCTGATGATCAATGAGTTGCAGGACTGCAGCAATTGGGAGGCGTATAGCTATGTTCTGGTTCATCTGCCTTCCCAATTGAGTAACTGCTCTCTGTTCGAGGACCGCGTCATGCAATTACAACGACTTCATGACCTTTTGAATTCTCATCTTGCTGGAAATTCATTTCACACGCCACCTGCAAGCACTGGGCTCAAAAGAGGAGACGTCGCCCTATGTCTTTACCACTCCCTCACCACGCTGTTGGCATATCAGTCTCATTTCGGCGTTCGAGAATTAAGTCGCACAGTAAACACGTTCCGTGCTGGCATCGAGAAATGGGATCGGGTGAACAAATACTGCATCCAGGCTTTGTCACTGTGTTGCTACGAACTACCTAACAATGTCGACAAACAAATTCCAGCAATCCTCGATTTGATGCAAAGAAGGATCTACCAACCTGATTTGGCAATGGATATTCTTGAATTCCTTGGAGGTCTCGCCCATTTGCGCGATGCATACAGCACTGCCGATGTGACAACGTATAAGACAATCTTCGGGATCTGTGTACGCTATCTACAATATGCTCGCGAGCAGAGACGAAACACGACAAGTGAGTCAGCTCGTGCCAGTATGCAGTACAATAGAGGAAGCGGTAATTCGGGAGAATTGGCACGCTCGTACCAATCGCAATCACCTCAGATGATTGAGACACAAAAAGATATTGCCGAGTACGTTTACATTCTTGCCTACCACGTCATTATTTTCTGGTTCATGGCTATCGATGTCCGTGAGAGATGCAAGCATGTTGGATGGATTGCGCAAGAGTTGGCATGGAAGGACGAATCTGGAGTACAACGAATGGAAGAGCAGAGCCTGGTTATTCTGGACCTGATGCATAGGACTACATACTCAGATTTTGGAGAGACTGTTCCTAAAGCTGAGTTTGTCAACCCCGAGAAAAAAGTATACAAAGGTACCTGGCTGCTTGGCATGAGCATTGTCACAGCCGAAATAATTCTGGACGACGTATCTGGGCGCATTGAGATTGGTCAAGTCACAAAGAGGCAAGCTTCAGGAACTACGCACGCTGTCTACTACCACAATGCAGCATTGCTTCCCAGCCACCATGTTCAGACGTCCAACAACACCTCGTGGAGCTCTGCGCAAGACCCTGTCGAAATCTACCCCAATCACTTGCTTCTCCAATTGATCTCGACGATATCACCCGTCCCCATTCCGATGCAGCCAATACCTCTGCCAGATGATGAAGAATTCGCGAATCGCGCAATAAGACTGTTCGACGCTACCGATACTGTCGACGGCCACAAAGTAGGCATTATCTATATCAGTAAAGATCAGAAATCCGAGAATGAGATTCTCGCCAATGATCGTGGAAGTAATGCGTACGAGGGGTTCTTGTCGAAGATAGGCGTCAAAGTCCCTCTGAAGGGTGCTAAGTTTAACTCTCAAGGCCTGGACCGCCAATATGGGAAAGATGGTGATTACACATACGCGTGGCGTGATCGGATCATGGAAATCGTGTTCCATGTATCGACCATGATGCCCAACGACTTGGAAAACGATCCTTTGAACGACAAGAAGAAAGCTCACATCGGCAACGACCACGTGAGAATCATCTTCAACGAGTCTGGCCTACCGTTTGACTTCGATACCTTCGTCTCGGAATTCAACAGTGTCAACATTGTCATCACTCCTGAAGCAGATATAAGCCACAGTAACCGGATCACGGATCGCACTCTCCACCAAGAACCCGAAAGCGAGATCAAAGAAAAATCGCTCACAGAGCGCTTCGGCTACTACGTCGTTCATACCCTCACATCGCCACAATACCCAGACATCTCTCCCGCCACAAGCCCCAAAGTCCTCTCCGCATGCGCACTCCCAGCCTTCGTCCGCCAAATTGCCTTGAACGCTTCTGTCTTCTGTCAGGTCTGGCAGCATCGTGGTGAAGGCGAACATGTCTCCAGCTGGCGCTATCGATTGCAGCAGATCATAAAACTGCGCGCTAAATACGCCAATACGAACAGGTCTGCCAACGAACGCTACCCCTTAGCCAATCCTGACACGTCTACGGCCAATCACACCTACGCCGAGGGAGATACGTGGACTGGTACCTTGGCGTATGGAGGCATAGCTGAGACGAATCAGCTGCTTGCGGGCCTGGACTTCACCCGTTGGGCGATATAGTCGATCATCGTCACCACAAACAACTCGCAAGGAAAGTTCCAAGAGACTTACGATCAATTAATTGCAGGGCACTCGCAGTCCAGATGCTCGCGGAGATCCACAAGACTGTTTTGAAAAGCGTGTATTCGACCAGGCCCAGAATCAGCAGTGACTATCCCTTTCACAGGCGTTCGGAAGGGAATCAACAGGCACATACGTGGACACCGTGCCACCAAAAGCTATGCTTTTTTTCTTCTTTCTTCATGTACTTAAAATGGCGCGCGGGAGGAGGAGCAACGGGTGCATCGGCATGATACCCACGGGAACTCTTGAACGCGGGCACGGGAAATTGTGAGCACAAAAGCGTGGGGTTGTACATTTATGCATGGGACATGACGCCTCTTCATATTAGCCTAGGAGGGAATGGGTGTTTTGAGGCTTGATGTTTTGATAATCGGGAATGCAGTTGTCATCTCTTCATTGAAGTGCAGATGCGATGGTCTCGGAAGTAGAAGATTGGGCACTGGCTATGTAAGGTAGGTAGTCCTGGCCCAATGCACCCAAACGGTGGAAGCGAGCTACCTATGCATCAAAAGTCGCGAAGATGATATCACAAAAAACCCGTCAGTCCTTCTCCTACAAAACCCATGATCACCCACCCAATCCACTCATCCATCTCCCAAAATCTCATTAATCACCCTCAACCCCCCAGCTCCATCCTCACTTCGCCATAATATCCACATAACCCCTCCCCTTCTTCCCTTTCCTCACCGTCCCCCCCTTCCGCGCCTGCGGCGCACCCAGTAAATCATCAATACTGCTCGCGCCACTCTGCCCCGTCGGCGGCCTCGACGGCGGAGCACTCGGCGGTCCCGAAGCTGGAAGTTGTGCTGAAAGCGTTGAAGGTGCCTGTGCGCCTTCTTCGCCGGGATTAACGGCCGGGCTCGCCGTCCGCGAGGGCAGCGAGGATGACGGGCCCGAGGACGGCGCGTACGGGCTTGGCGCATTGGGGCCGGTGATGTTGATGGGCGGGGTGCTCGTTGCGGTTGGCAGCGGTGGCATTGGTGGTGCGGAAGAGGCAGGTGGTGGACCTGCAGCGCTGACGGCCCTAGATGGGGGACCTTTGGGTGGGGGAGGGGGAGGCGCAGAGGCGGCTTCTGGGGTGCCGCCTTTTTTATTGACCCACTTCTTGAGTTGGTCGTCGTAGTAGAAGGAGGACTGTTCGCCGAGTTTGGCTCTTATCACATTAGGGGCCGCGCTGGGGTTGTCGGGCTTTTCTCTGGAGCCAAGCCAGCCGCCAAACCAGCCTGATTTTGACTTTTTGAGGGGTTTGGGGTTGTCTTTTTGAGCTGTGAGGGTGTCAGTGGGAGTCGTGAGGGGGGTAAGTGGGGGTGGGGAGGGGGTTTACCATCGGCTTCTGCGGCTTTTCGGAAAGCTCCGTCCGCTTCGCGATCTTTCCTTGCTTTTTCCTCTTTGCGAAGTGCTACTGCTCGGGCCTCAAACGCGTCGTCTTCATCATCGTCCATGAAGGATTTCTTCTTGGGGTTTCCTCCAACGGGTGAGTCTCCAGTTTGAGGGACGTCCTGGTGGTAGGAGGGGGTATCATAAGATGGAGGGTCATATCGACTGGTGGAAGGTGGTTCGTAAGATGAAGAAGGGGGCTCATAAGAAGTAGATGGTGGCTCATAAGAAGCAGCTGGTGGCTCGTATGAAGAAGGTGGCTCGTAGGAGGAAGATGATGGCGCGTAGGAAGAGGGTGGTGGCTCGTAAGAGTCGGTGGGCTGTCTAGTAAGCAGCGGCTGGTATTGCTCTTGAGATGGGATTGGCTCTAAAGGCGGCGTTGGTCGGTATGGCTCTTGCGGATAGAGTGACGACGACATATCTTCAGGTGGTGCTTCAGAAATATACTCGGGCAGCGAAGGTGGCGTCGGGAGATAGCTGTCCTGGCGAACTGGGTAGGACGGTGGCTGCGACACTGTCCTGTTTGGTTCATATGATGAGCCAGCCGACGATGTCGGTCGCGAAGAATATTGTTGCGGCATGTAGCTCGGTCGAAGAGAATCACCAGCTATTGGCTTTTGAAAATCTTGTGAGGGATTTCCTTGCTGTTCAAGAGAAGATCTGGGAGTATACACACCACCAGGTGCATAACGGGAGGTGACTGAATTTGTCATAGGGGCAGCCGGAGCGAGTCCAAGCCCTGGATTGTAACCAGTGTAAAGGTCGTTGGAGGATGCACTTCGGCTCAGATCCGGAGAGTCACTAGCGACTCTTGCAAACGGGCCTGCGGCGGGATCAGGCGCTTGGGCGGAGCCTGTAGATGCAACGTCGCTTTCGTCCCCAGCCACATAAGAATTGAATTTCTTCCAGATTGACCCTGACACCTTGTCTATGCTTGGCTTCGACATCCAGGAGCCAGAGCTCTCGCTCGGCGCTTGTCGGAGTCTGTCTTGTAGATTCTCGAGGGCGCCAATGAGTATGCCGTGATAATAAGGCGATGACTTGGTGGTCGACTTCAAAGTGCTGGAGATGACATCGCAATATAGCTCAGCTTCTGACTTATAGCCATATTCGGCCAATATCATAGCATGATAAAGCTTGTATGATTGTAGATGAGGCGCCACGGTCATAGCTGAAGACGCTGCGAGAATAGTGCGGGCGAAGTCGTACACCTCGGTCAGGAGAATGCTATCAAGGTCACGGGCATAGTCAAAAGGACTTCGTATGTGATCACTGCCGAGAAGGACAACGCTCACATGAGGGTCGTCTGGGCCACCAAAAAGCCCCGGTGAGTTGGCGAACAGGTAGCAAATATGGGCTGCTTCGATCCGCCCATAGCCAGCAAGGAGTTGCCCAAGGGATATTAAAGCTTTCCCATCATCCGGGCTTCGATTACTCAAAATCAAAGTCAATGTCTCCCGCCACCTGTCCAAGCCATCCAATGCATTCTTGGTAGGCTCAGTACCCGCAGTCTTGCTGACCATTTGCAGACCAGCCCTTGCGGATGGCGGGACAAGCTCATCCACACTCTCTTCCCAATTCCCTGCAAAGATCTGATACAAAGTAGAAAGCGACTCAGTGTTGTCACCAAACGCCTTGACTTCCTGACGTACGAATTCTTGGACGACTTGCTTCCAGATGTTCCTGTCCAGTGTAGAGGCAAGAAGCATCGCATGAGCCCATAATCGGTTGTCAACAGCGTGCCACACAGCTTGCTCTCGATCACCGTTTAGCAGGGTCTTCCGCAACTCCTCCATCGCCTCTGGCCTGACTGGATTGGGAATATTGTGTGAGCCGTCACGACGTGAAATTCCGACCAGCGTAGTACTAGGATTTGACAAAAGTAGCGAGACAGTATCGCTTTGTTGCAGTTCGGGGGAGAGAATAGCCCTTATTGCCTTTTCTGCCGTAGGCTTGCCATCAACGACGCCATCATGCTCGATCATGGTTTTAACGATCTTCCAAAGGAGTGTCTTCTCCTCGCTACGTTTGACTAGGTCTGGTAGCAACGCGGTGCGTGTACCGAGTGTTTCGAGTTCTTCAAGCTCTAACACTCTCTTCTGCAACCATTCTAAGACGTCCTTCTTCTTCCCTTTTGACTTCAATGGACCCGGAAATGTCGCAATCGAATCGTCGAGCGTCAAAAGCTTCCCAATTTGCAGTTTGACTTCTCCCGGGCTGCATTTCATCATTGGCTTCTTCTGTCTAGACGCATATCGTGGTATCTGTTTAGGGAAAGTCGTAAAAACTTTACCTCCAAAATTAAAAGATAATACAGGGCATCCCTTCCAACGCTCAAGAGGGTCCAACTCTGTACCATCGGATGGTTTGATGTAATCAAGCGCTGGTGAGGCCTCTCTTGGTCGCGGCTGCGCCTGTACTCGATTGGCCTCTTGAGATGATGGCAGTAGTGAGTGATTGTTAGCTGAAGCAGGCCGTTGGTACGAATGCAAGAGATCTGTCGAGATTTCCTGTTTAGCTCTGACAGCACCAGGTGATTGTGTCTGCGATCTTTGAAGAGCAAAACCATGGGGATGTGGGGGTTGTGGTTGGTAAGGGGGACGATTGATTGAGCTGTCCGAAGTCTGAATTGTTCCTTCCGGGCTATATCGTGTGGAGGATGAAGGAGTTATGATACTGTGGGGTGCATAAATGGAAGGGTGTAGAGGTGGAGGCGATTCGCTCAATTGAGAATCGTCTTCACTTCTCGTAATATTTTCGTTCTGGTCTTTATGCCAATCATCGTCCGATTGGGGCCGGTGCTCGGGGATTGGAAAGCGTGGCGATACAGTGTCAGAGAGGGCTGTGTTCTGGTACCCAGCCGAGCCCGGTCGAGCTGGAACAGCGCTATTATGGGAGCTGGTCGGTTGTTGCTGGGATAACGACGTGCTATTCTGCGCCAACGGACTTGAAGTACGAGGCTGATGAGACAGACTCTGTGCAGACGGTGGACGTTTGCCGCTAGGTGGCAAAGAAGCATAGCGGTGGAATGGTGGAGGCGCGTTTGGTTGCTGGTTGGGTGCTGGAGAGTATCTGGAATTCACCGCCGGTACAGGGCGCTGAGGCTGCTGCGGAGACGTATCCCCGTACAGGCTCATTCTTTCCGAAGGCAGGAGCTGGTAATTCTGCGCCGCGCCTGGTAGCTGGCCTTGGCGATCTACGCCAACCACTCGCTGCCCTGATGGAGGAGGCTGGGGCAGCGTTGTCGGAGATGAACTCGCTTGAGGTGGCACAAATCTAATCGAACTGGTGGAAGGACGCGGTTTCGGAGCGGATGGGAGCTCTTCAAAGAAACTTGCACCGCTGGGTTTACCCTTCAATGTCGAGGGAGGTTCGCTACCTGCAGACACGTTTGCACTCGCTCCAGTGGGACTGAGCATAGGCGATTGAGAATTGAGTTGTGGAGTTGGGCCAGCAAACATACTGCTGCTTCTCGGCGGTGGAGGTCGACTTGCCGGAACCCGAGTATCTGGATTTGGATGTGCAGGCTGGAAATGGGCACGCTTTTTTGGCCGAGTTACGTCCATGGGCAGATCGTATGGAGAAGTGTAACCTCCTTTCGACTTGTCTGCAAAGCTTTGAGCTGACTCAGGCATGGATGGCCGTACATGAGAAGATGCGTTAGTCGAATGGTTGTGCTGTCTGCTGTCTATAAAGCCCACCACTGGAGTGAAGGGGCTGTTTTGGGCGGGGAGTCCATGTGGTGCATGAGGTGCTCTGGAGCCATGTGTCTCACCCTGGTAATACCCGTTCGAACCGTCCTGACTTGGTTGGGAAACCGTAGCGGGCAAGTATCTGTTCTGCGGCATTCTCTGACCGAAGTCGACCTTCCCAAAACCTTGCATTTGGCCATCTTGGTTGTAAACAGCTTGCAGAGCAGGGGACAACGGAGAAGCTGGATTGTGCCTTTCAGCCGCCTCTTCAACAGGGTCGTCTTCGAGAAACCCTTCTCCATCGCCGCCAAAGAACGATGACGGGTCCAAAGAAGGGTCGTTATCATCAAGAAGGTCATCTTCGCCAAGCGCAGCTTTCCATATTTCTGCCAAATCATTTTCTTTTGCTTTGGGCTCTGCCGGTCCCGTTGGCTGTTCTGCAAGCACTTGAGATTTGACTGTTTCCGTGGAGACCGCAATCCCGCCTCCAGTCAGATCAGCCAGTGTCGGCCGGTCTTTCTCAGTGTCTGGCGAAGTATGTGTCACATTGTGTGGAGCGTATTGTATTGAGTCGAGGACCTGGGTAGTCGATTTCCTATCTAGTGGGCTCGGTCTGAAAGATGCCTTGTCGATGGGATTTGCTGACTGGTCGAAGAACCCATCATCTTCATCCTCAGTTCTGGCCATGCCATTCACGTCAAGATCGGCCAGCTTTTTCTCAAAATTCACCTGTTCTTGCTCATCCGCTGACACAAGAGGTAGACCTTCTTCAAATCTGGCTTCCTCATCTGCTGGCGACGGTGAAATACTCGGCAATCTTGGACCACTCGCATTGGCAAAGAAATCGTCGTCGTCGTCGCCGTTGAAAGATGCCGAAAATTGATTCTCTTCGTTGGTACTATGCCTTTCAGTCGCAGACAATTCAATTGCAGGGACTTCCATCTCATATCCAACCTCCACATCTTCCATTATATCTTCCACCTTTGACTTGGGCAGAGAATGAGCCGGTAAGGCTGTAGATTGCTGCGAGGACGGAACATCCGGGAACGAATTCGTTCTGTTCATGGCCGCATATGGGTCTGACAGCCCCTGTACCTCCTCCGTCTTCCAGGCTTGTTCCATCTCCTTTTTGCCACCCAGGGCACTTGTTTCATGTTTGGGTAAAGCTCCAAGTGGCCCAGTGCTACTCGTGGATGCACGTCTTCCATCTGCAGAGATTTCGTCTTTGTTCGAAGGGTCTTTCACCGCGGTACGACGTCTCGAGTCGTTGATCTCGCCGATCTCCTTTGCGAAAGGGGGGGATGCACCCTGATAGTCTGACTTTCCCGTATGGACAGGGTCTTGTGAGTCTCTTTCCGGTGTGCCCGATGGGTCTGAAGGGCGCAACCCTGTCTTTTCCGTAGCATTTGTCGCTGTATCGTACTCTCCATCTTCGGTGTGCAGTGGGTGCTGCTCAAGTGGTGATGTTGCATTTGGGGGAATATGTGACGACAAGGTCTCCTCCACGAGGGCGTCTTCTACAGGTACACCGTTCAAAGAAGGAGGCTGATGAGGTGCGATTCTGTATGTTGTGTCGGAATTAGGCCTCAGTGCAGGGTTCCATGATGAGTGGCCATGATCCTGGTGGCCTGTCGATGACTCAATACTCATGGTGCAAGTATACATACATGAGATGCTATCGAGTGTCAGCAAGCTGTCGAAATCTAGACTGGTGATGGCGCAACAAATCTAGCAATCCCTGCCATCCAAAACGGAGAAATTTAGAGATTCAATCGAGTCGGGACCAGAGCTCAGCACTGTCAGATACAAGAAATTGAAAGCGATCCGACAATCATCTTTCCCGCGCGAGAGGCGTTATCCCTAATGTGTTGCGTTCTGATACAGTACTAGCTCGAAAAGAGTTGCTCTCTTCTCCGAAGGGCGGATTTACTGTAGTTCCGACCCCGATGACAGAGCCGAGAGAGACAAGCGGATACCTATTGAGTTCACGTCAAACAATACAACATCATCCCTTAACCATACTACTCCCCAGAGAGTCTGTCGCCTCAGTCGCCACGGCAGATGCAGCATCATGCTCTTTGTGCTTCTTGCAATTTGATTTCTGTCAGAGAGCGAAGAATTGAAATGCAAGACTCGGCCAGGCAGCAGCGATGACACGATGTCGAGACCGCATCAGTACCATCAACCCAATGCTCCCGAATCACCGAATGCCGAGTCCGACTCTGATGTCGAGCTTGATTTGCAAGAGCTGGATCCGGTGACAGCTTCTTATCGGGATGAGCCGCAAGCCGACAATTACCAGAGCGGTGGTCGGAGGGGGAGGAACATCCCTTTGAGAAGCCTAGGAGCTGGGCGGATGAAAGATACCAGACGTCTGCGGAGAGAATATGGAGAAGAGGATGGAGAAGAGGATCTCGAGGGGCTACTCGGCGATGGCGTGAACCAAAGAGACTCTGCCGGAAGCTTCAGCACTCCCGAGGACGATGTTCCTCTTCTCCATGCTCGCAGTGATCGGCATGATGATGTGTACTCGAATGGACGCCGGGGATCATTTTTGTCGCCTGGGAAGAGAATATCCAGCTTCATGCGGGGTAACCAAGCCCATGAGGAATCTCATCAACACGAAAGTCAAAGTACTGGAACATCTCGCAAAATCAGCATCGGCCAATATCCACCCCCCCAATTTCCTCCTAATGCCGTTTCGAATGCAAAATACAGCCCCTGGACGTTCCTCCCCATAACGCTATACAACGAATTCCACTTTTTCTTCAACATGTACTTTTTACTTGTTGCCTTGTCTCAAATTGTCAAGGTCTTGCGAATCGGATACCTGTCGACCTATGTTGCACCACTGGCATTTGTGTTGACGATCACCCTGGGAAAGGAAGCGTTGGATGATATCTCGCGACGGAGAAGAGATGGAGAAGCAAACCAGGAAGAGTACACTGTACTTCGCTTATTGGACAAATCGCAGGCAGCTGCAAATAGGAGCAATAGATCACGCTTGAGGCTCCAAAGATCCACGACAAGGAAAGCCGCAAAACAGAGCCGTCTGGACGTGATCGAGGAAGAGGAGGAAGCACTGGATGGTAGTAGCTCGGGTGTCTCTTACGACATAGAGGTAGATGAGATCGCCATCAAGTCCCGAGACCTCAAGGTTGGAGATGTACTAAAGCTAGGAAAAGATCAGAGAGTACCTGCAGATCTTGTCATTTTGAAAAGTTATTCTGCCGATACATCTATCGCTACATCTTCGCCCAAGACACCTGGGGCATTATCAGAAGGATCTGCTCTTCTAGAAGATGTTGTGGAGGAGCCCCCTATTGCAGATTTGTCTGCCATTCAAAAAGATTCGAAGCAATCCACATCGGCGAATGACTCGAACCCTTCTGCTGACGGAGGAGGCGTGGGCGAGACTTTCATCCGGACAGATCAACTCGATGGCGAAACGGACTGGAAACTAAGACTCGCCTCCCCATTGACGCAATCACTAGATCCACGCGATTTTACAAGACTCAAGATCGTGGCCGGAAAGCCGGACCGGAAGGTCAATGAATTTGTAGGCATGGTAGAATACACGGCACCACCGGGGAAAGCAAATACCACAGGACACCCATCTACGTCGTCTCCTTTGACGATTGACAATACAGCCTGGGCCAACACGATAATGGCATCCAATGCTATAGTCCTCGCTGTAGTAGTCTACACCGGTGCACAAACCCGCCAGGCTCTTTCAACGTCGCAGTCTCGATCAAAGGCAGGACTTCTCGAATACGAGATCAATAACCTCGCCAAAATATTGTGTGCTCTGACCTTGTTTCTTTCTGTGATCCTAGTCGTCATTCGAGGCGTCGAGGGTCGTCCGGGCCTGCAGTGGTACGTCGCTGTTACGAGGTTCCTGATTTTATTTTCGACTATTGTGCCAATCAGTCTTCGAGTCAATCTTGACATGGGCAAATCTGTTTACGCTTACTTTATACAACGCGACAAAGGCATACCCGGGACTGTCGTACGGACAAGCACTATCCCTGAAGAGCTTGGTCGAATTGAATATCTCCTTACCGACAAGACAGGCACTCTTACACAAAACGAGATGGACCTAAGGAAAATCCACGTCGGTACTGTTTCATATGCAAACGAAGCTATGGACGAAGTCAGGTCATACGTTCGACAAGTATTCTCCTCAGAAACCTCGTCTGATGTCAGCCTAGCCGCCTCTTTGGTAACGCCATCTTCTACCCACCAATCCTCATCCAGTGGAGTATCTACCACAAGGACCCGACGAGAGATCGGCTCTCGAGTCCGTGATTTAGTGCTAGCGTTAGCTCTCTGCCATAGTGTGACGCCATCAACAGAAGAGGAGGGTGGCCGGAGCGTCACGACCTACCAAGCCTCGTCCCCTGACGAAATCGCTATTGTTCGTTGGGCAGAAAGCGTCGGGCTCCGCCTTCTGCATAGAGACAGGCATAGCATCACTCTTCAATCTGTTGATACCTTGAGGGTTGTGGTACGCGTTAAGATACTGGAAACATTCCCTTTTACTTCGACCGGAAAGCGTATGGGCATTATACTGCAATTCTTTCAAGGGGAGGAGTCTGGTCTGGCCTCTAATGAAAGTCCCGATGAGACCTGGTTCTATGAGAAAGGCGCGGATACTGTCATGGGTTCTATTGTTGCTGCCAACGATTGGCTTGACGAAGAGACTGGGAACATGGCGCGAGAAGGACTTCGAACGCTAGTTATAGGCAGGAAGCGACTGTCATCCCAGCAGTACCAAGGCTTTTCGACGCAGTACAAAGAAGCATCTATTTCCTTGCAAGGCCGGGATTCCAATATGGCTCGAATAGTCAAAGCCCATCTTGAACACAATCTTGAGCTCCTTGGTGTCACTGGAGTCGAAGACAAGCTCCAGAAAGATGTCAAACCATCACTTGAGCTTCTCCGAAATGCTGGAATCAAAATCTGGATGTTGACAGGCGACAAAGTTGAGACAGCGCGATGTGTCGCCATCTCCGCCAAGCTCGTTTCGAGGAACCAATACATACATACTATCACGCAAATTTCCGCTTCGCCGGGAGCCTCAGCGGCTCTTGATGCTCTTTCTCTCCTCCGCTCAAAGCCCGAGTCCACAGCACTCTTGATTGACGGCGACTCACTTGCTCACTTCCTGACCCACCATCGCCAAGACTTTATCTCACTCGCAGTCCTCTTACCAGCAGTCATTGCCTGCCGCTGCTCCCCAACACAAAAAGCAGACATAGCAATTCTCATCCGCCAATTCACAAAAAAGCGCGTCGCCTGTATTGGCGACGGCGGCAACGACGTCTCTATGATCCAAGCCGCTGACGTCGGTGTTGGCATTGTGGGAAAAGAAGGCCGCCAAGCCTCCCTCGCCGCCGATTTTTCCATCACCAGTTTCCACCACCTAACCAAACTCCTCGTCTGGCACGGCCGCAACTCCTACAAACGCTCTGCCAAGCTCGCGCAATTTGTCATCCACCGCGGTCTCATCATCTCCGTTTGCCAAACCTTCTACAGCATAGCAAACAAACTCGAACCGCATGCTCTCTACCGCGACTGGCTGCTCGTTGGCTACGCCACTGTGTATACAATGGCACCAGTCTTCAGTCTCGTGCTCGATAAAGACGTCGATGAGGGTCTCGCGAATCTCTACCCAGAATTGTACAAAGAACTCACCGAAGGTAAAAGCCTGAGCTATCGCACCTTTTTCATCTGGGTCGCGGTCAGTATCTACCAAGGCGGCATCATCCAAGGGTGCAGCCAACTCCTCGTCGACCGCGACTCGGATCGTATGGTCAGCGTGAGCTACACGGTGCTAATTCTCAACGAGGTAATCATGGTGGCCTTTGAGGTTGTAACGTGGCATTGGATCATGGTCGCTTCGATCCTCGGTACCGTCGCCGTTTATGCGGGCAGTGTGCCCTTTTTGCCAGGATACTTTGATCTGGAGTATGTGTGGAGTTGGGATTTCGCGTGGAGGGTGGCGGCCATTTCGGCGCTGAGTTTGATTCCCCCGTACTGCATTAAGATACTGAGGAGGACTTTGAAGCCGCCGAGTTATCGAAAGGTGCAGGGGTTATGAGGGATTTGGGTTAAGGAAGGGGCGCTTGGGTGGATTTATGGGATCAGGAAGGAGCATGGGAAGGGTTCAGCGAGAACGGGCATTAGGAATGGAGTCTCTGTATTTGATATCATGGATCTGGTCGCCAAAGATTCTTCAAAGTAGTCGGAGTCAACAGCAATTATATCTCTGGTTGGCCAGCAAAGTCGTTGTATCTCAGACATTCTCGGGATAATTGCTTTTGATCGATCCGTTGTTAGAGTGGGATATGAATAACCTTGGGCTCCCTCGAGCACGACAGTCGATGGTGCCCTATTTCGAGCGAGGTATCCTGTGCACGAACCCTTGCTTATTTCTTCTCTCAAACATAATCCGCCCAAGGGGCCTGAAAGGCACACTCCGACATAGGACAACATTTTAGTACCCGTCCGCCCTAGCTTTGTCCTCCCACCGACCTCCACCCGCTCCAACAGAACGTGCAAATTCATTACCAATCGACTCGCTTCCTCCGGGTAGCAAAGCAAGGTCTGATGCAAAACAAGCACATCAGTAGAGAGCACTTGCCCGAGGAGTCTCGAGATCAGAAGACAACGGAAATTCCCAGCTCAATCACGGCTACCCTAGAGTCGCCTCTTCAATGTTTGCGCTGGGCGGGCGAAGACAATGTTATTACCCTTTTTTGGGGCATGCTAGAGGCCAAGAATATGAGATGACGACGTAAGCAAGCTTTTCCAAAAGCTGTTTGCTGTCATCCAACTCAGTAAGATTTCTCAGTTTGCATACGCTCACCAACATCGGGCGGGTGTTGGCTTCGTGTAAAATGATGTCAGAAATGAGTAGTAACAACAATAACAGTGGAGCCTCATTAAGTTGTTTCATAGCCTCTATACTCAATTTACGTTTTTGGCTACTTATTGTATGTAATTTGCACCACAAATCCACTAAAAATGCGCATGCAGTTAAAGTGCTGTATTTGGGCTTATATTTACATCTGACACTACTTATTGAATTCTTTTACCACGTTTGATTGTGGAGGAGATCTTGTGGGTGTCGGCTTCACGCGTGCTGTGTATTTGAAAGTCAAAGTCGGATCGAGTATAATTTGGTGAATGGCCAGGTGATGGAATAATTCCAACATTCTGTACAGCCACAGAACATAACAGGCATCGCTATGACATCGAAAACCTATTCCCTACTCCGTTTCCTGAGTAAGCATGAGTATAAGACAATCTGCAACCACTTGGTTCTGTTATTTCACAGCCTCCGGATTCCCGGAATTGAGTAAACAAAATGGCTATCCCACAGGCCCTACTGACTCTCAACACGATCCAGCGCTGATTTTTCTTCTCTGTTCCAACACCCATTACGCAAGTAAGGAACTGCATCTCTCAAGTACGATCCATAAAGCGCTTGGCCTCGTTCATCGTTCTGGCAAAGACTGTAAGCGTTCACAGTGGAAATGTTGTATAAGCCCTCTAAATGCTCCCCAACAGGCACGATGAAGGTCAATCTTTCATTTCCGGCGGCGTTTCTATTAACGATGACATGGTCTCAATATGTCGCCGCCGAAACAGTCAACTGCAAAGGCTCTGGCATGTTAGTACTTCTCGGAACCTTTTCTCCCCTTTGCGTGTGAGACAGTGGGCCTTAAGATGTGTTTTGGGGCATTTTCAAGACTTGTTTTACTCCACGCTTTCTCGCAATAGAAGAGCTGTGCTGACTCCGAGACTTACTACAGGTGCGCCGGAACCGTGGGCTACCAGGACAAATTGCATGGCGCCCAAATCATAAATTATATTTACGATCAAATGCAGAAATACGCCGACGGCAAAGACAACAAAATATACCCCAAAGGCACTCATCTGGTATGCATGCCAAGTGCGGGCGATATCCCACCAGGTGCCGATGCTTTCCACGTTGGCGATTACGGAATATGCGCTATGGCAAATGGCAATGAAGATGTGGACGGCACTAAAGCGACGGATTCGGTCAAAGGGATGATCGATCACGGATGCAAGAAATGCGGGAGTAATCATGGGGTCACGATTAACTACGTGAAGCATATTTGCTCCGATCCAGAGCCGCTGAATATGATGGAGTTGGGTCCAATATGCTGAGGGAAGGAACTTTTGGAGATTGACAAATGCGACTTTGTTTCGATCATACAATAATTTGAGCTCGTTTTGTTCTGGGGAGGTGTGTGTACCGAGGGGACAACATCGTAGCGACATTTTGGGTAGCATAAGAATAGCAATGGCGTAGCAGCTCAGCTGTGTTCAGGGAACGCATTCACCGAGGATCCTACAGGCTTGCAAGACAGTCATCCACGTATCCCAGGAGGTGCATTGAAGGAGTCTCACAAGTGAGAATTCCTGCAATTGCATATCCAAACAACGAAGTCGGCTGTCAGAACATGAAATAATTGATTTTCGTGGGTGTCGTCCGGGTCGACACGTTTGACCAACACTTTCGCTGTTGGTTTCTTCATTGATTTCCAAATAAAGTCCGGACGACCAACCACACCAGCAGGCAACCAACGTGTGTATATATTCTGAAAAGGGGCAGATTTCAATCGGCTTGGCCTTTCATGGTCATCCAATGTGGAGAACTTCGGCATTGCTTGTTAACAATTTCCCTTTTCAATTTGCGTAGGGTGTAATGCAACCTTCTCACCCTACCACTATCACTTGTTCGCGCTCACCCAAAGTCCAAAGCTACAGGGTCGATACGTCAATTGCTCTTGCTGGCTTCTTGATTTCCCCCTTTATTTCCATAGTATACTCCAAACATTTACCGATCACTTCTTGTAAAGCCAGGTCTTTTCAGTGCCCTGGGCTTGGAATGCTGCTGGTTTCTTCCACTGCAGCACTCTCCCTTGGCAATAATCTCCCAAAGAGGAAATATAAATACATGCAATGGAGGAAAGAAGGTTGACGTTCGCCCGGCTACCGCCCAGCACTAGCTTTGGCACTAATACTCTTGTGCCAGTCACGTTCGATATCTAAACTTCTTTAACACCTCCTCTTCATCGACCATACTGAAAACGCACTATAGATGTCTAACACAAGACTTTTATCATTGCCTATAACACAGGTATCAGTAAGTCCCTCAGCCGTTCTACCTAGACTTTGCCTTTGCTTAACACTTTGCAACTTCTCTTGGCATTGGCACAACACTGTCCACATACATTGCCATATTGGCCAAACACCTTTCTTTTCTCTTGTTGTATTGGTGCAACACCACTTCCATCTTTGAAGACCGTACACCATCAAATCTTGATCCCTTGCCGCCTTCACCGCTAACACCCTCCTGAAACCCAAGCATAATAATAACCTACTCCCATTCGCAAATCTTCAACCCCTCGAACCCCTAGCCTCATTGCCCGCCGCCCAATGCTACCCCTCACTCTCCATCACCTTCCCCTTCTCCCCCCCGCCCCCGCAGCCCCCACAACCCCACCCCCGCAGCCCCCACAACCCCACCCCCAACCCCCCCACCACCACCACCCCAAAAATCCCACCCACAACCCTCCTCCCCACCCCCCTCTCCTCCACACTGATCACCCCCTCCGTCTGTCTCGTCCTCGCACTCAACGCCGTGATCAGGTGACCGAACGACGGGCGGGCTATATCGTGCGGTATGGGACCCAGCCCGAGGAGGCCTAAGCTGGGGGATGAGGTTCTTGGGGGACGAGGGGCTGGGGTGGAGGGGTAATTTTGGGAACGAGGGGGGGAGGGGTGATTTTGGGGACGGGTGGAGGGGAAGGAGGTAGCTCTGCGGGTTGAATGGATGAGGTGGGGGCGGCGGGGTAGGCGGGAGGGTGAGAACACTGGGAGGAGTGGGATGGGGTGGGGTGGGTGGGGCGCCATGTCCGTATTGAATCAGAAGTAGATGGATGAGGGGGGTTGCGGAATTGGGTATTTAAGAGGGTGCTTACCCGGCGTTGGGGTTACCCGGCGTTGGGGCGGTGGGGATGTACTCTTCGACTTTATGTTCTAATAACAATTTTTTATTGCTGCTGTTGAATATTATATTGTTAAAAATGCATAAAATATAAAATATTAATAATTACACTTCGGAATGAATTAAGCCAAACCCAACTTAATTAAATTAAAATTTGAATTAAATTTAAAACTTTTATAATTTAACTTATAAAACAAATTAAAATAATTTTTAATTAAATCAAACTTAATCGTAATTCAGTTTTTAATTAAACTTTAATAAGTTTAACAATTTATTATTAATAAATCTTGATAAATTAAATGATTTAATTAAATAACTTGTATAATTTAATTTGTAATTTAATTTAATTAAGTCCAACTTGAACTGTTTGAAAGTCTTAAGGAACCGTGCAGAAATAGACAATTTATAATCTGATTTGATGTGGAGTTGATGACCTTCAAAGGAATTCTAATGGATTCCCATCTACTTATACTATCCTGCTAAGCTAAATAAGGTTAATGAAGTTGGGAGAACCTTAACAGCAGGTTAAGTTTGATATTTAAAAACCCAACCCAACCCAACCTGTTCCGAAGTGTATTAATAATGAATTTCAATTCCTTTTTTTGTTTTTGTTTTTAAATAATAATTGTTTATTACTATTTTCTGATTTGCTATTGTTAAGTCTTAACAATGTTAAAAAAGTACAAAATAATAATTTTTATTTATGAAATTTTGTTCGTATATTTTCCGTTTTTTTAAAATATAAATATAAAAAAAATTTTATTTTCGATAATTATTTCTAATTTTTACATTTACATTTATTATTATTGAGCCTTAACGATAGTAAAGTATACAAAGTAATAGTTTTATTAACAAAATTTTATTTATTTTGTTATATATATTTTTTGTTTATTAACGAAACAAAAAGTTTTATTCTTAATATAAAGTTTTTGTTATTATTTTTAACTTTACTATTGTTGAACCTTAACAAATGATAGTAAGAATGTATTAATCGATATATATTTCGGAACGGATCAAGTTTTTATATTTTACAATTTGCAAACATTAGCAATTGGACTTGTTAATTAAAAATTGATTTTTTTTATTAATATATTAAAAAAGTAATTCCTTTATATATATACGAGTTTTAATCTGTCTTTAGAAAGTTTGATTAATATATTATTAACTTATTTAAAATTGCCGTTCTAAACGAATTTATTAAAACAAAAAACGGGTTTAACCCAGCCTGTTCCGAAGCGTAAATCAATTATTTTTATTGATAATTTTTATTTTCTATCATTGTTTTAAGTTCTATTATTGCTAATTGTTAACGATATTAAAAAATACAAAATGATGAATTTCATGTTTTTAATTGAATTAAAAACAAACAAACAAATAATTATTTAATAATAATAAATACTATTCGTTTTATAAAAAACTAGACTTGCTTACTATTAGTGAACTCAAAAGCGTATAAACCGAATATATATTTAAATAAAATAAAAATTGTTAATTGTTATGATTAATAATTAAAAAAAGAAAAAGAAAAAGAAAAGAAAAGATTATTTAAATTAATACACATTCGTTTTATATAGATTTAGATTCGGTTATTAATAATAAACTTTAAAACGTATAAAGCGAAAGAACTTTCTTTAAATAAATAAATATTTTAATCTTTAGTTTTTACTTAAAATATTAATATATATATAAAGAAGAATTAATAATAATATATATTCGTATTATATAGACTTAGATTCGCTCATTCGTAACGAATCTAAGAATATACAAAGCTAACATCTTTTTAATCAAACAAACAATAATTTATTTTAATTATTAATTAAATAATAAATAAATGAATAAAAATAATTAGTAAATAGAAATATACGTTCGCTTTTTATAAATTTAGATTCGCTTATTATAAGCGAACTTAAAAATATAAAAAGCGAATATAGTTTTAAATAAATTAATAATGAATTAATAATTTTAATAATTAATTAAATAATAAATAAATAAATAAAATTAATCGATTATCTAATAAGAATAAACGATCGCATTTTATAAATTCAGATTTGCTTATTAATAGCGAACCTAAAAATATAAAGAACGATCATTTCTCTAAATAAATAAGTAAATAAATAATTATTTGAAGTATTAATTAAATAAAATTAATTTTAATAAATGAAATTTAATCAATAAATAAAAATAAATACTCGTTTTTAATAGATTTAGATTCGCTTATTAATAGCAAACCCAAAAATGTAAAATGCGATCATGTTTTTTTTTAATAAATAATTGGTTTAAATATTAATTAATTATTAATTAGTTAAACAATAAAATACAATTATTTGATAAAAATAAGCGATCGCTTTCTGTAAATTCAGATTCGCTTATTAATAACGAACTTTAAAATATAAAACGCCATCAATTTTTTAAATAAATAAATAAATTAATTAATAAGTTATTATTTTAATTATTGATTAATGAATAAATAAATTATTTAATAAAAATAAACAATCGCGTTTTATAATTTCAGGTTCGCTTATTAATAGCGAGCCTAGAAATATAAAATGCGACTGTTTTTTAAAATAAATAAATAAGTATTTTAATTATTAATTTAATTATTAAAAATTAATTATTTAATAAAAATAAATGCTCGCGAATTATACATTCAGATTCGTATATTAATAGTGAACCTAAAATTATAAAATGTGATCGGTTTTTTTAAGATAAACAATCAATTATTTATTTATTTATTTTAAAAAAATTAACAAATAAACAAATAAAAAATATTTATTTAATTGAAATAAACGATCGCTTTTTATAAATTCAAATTCGCTTATTAATAACGAACCTAAAAATATAAAATGCGATCGCTTTTTTAAATGAATATGTAAATATTTTAATTATTAATTGAATAATAAATTAATAAATAAATAAACAAATAAAAATTAATAAATTAATAATAATAAACGTTTGCTAATTATAGATTCTGATTCGCGTATTAATAGCGAACCTAGAAATTTAGAATGCGATTGTTTTTTTTAAATAATTGAATAATTAAATAATTATTAATTAAATAAAAAATAAATAAACGAATAAACAAATAAAATTTAATAAATCAATAATAATAAACGTTCGCTTATTACAGATTCTGATTCGCGTATTAATAACGAACTCAAAAATATAAAAAGCGATTATATTTTTTTTAGATAAATAAATAATAATTTTCATTATTAATCAAATAAAAATAAATAAATGAAAATTAATTATATAATAAAAATAAATGATCGCATTTTATGGATTCAGATTCGCTTATTAATAACGAACTTAAAAATATAAAATGCGATTGCTTTTTTAAATAAATATATGATTATTTTAATTAATAATTAAATAATAAATTAATTTATTAATTTATTAATAAAAATTAATAATTGTATTTTATAGATTCGGATTCGCATATTAATAGCGAACTTAAAAATATAAATTGCGATCATTTATATATATATAAACAAATAATAAATAAATAATTCTATTTATTATAAAAATAATTAATACAAATTATTAAATTAATAAAAATAAATAATCGTATTTTATAGAATCAGATTTGCATATTAATAGCGAACCTAGAAATATAAAATGCGATCATTTTCTTAAACAAATATATAATTAGTTAATTATTTAAAAAAATAAAAAAATAAACAAATAAACAAATAAAAACTAATTATATAATATAAATAAATGCTCGCTTATCATAGGTTCAGGTTCGCTTACTAATAGCGAACTTAAAAATAAAAAGAGCGATCGTTTTTTTAAACAATCAAACAATTATTTATTTATTTTAAAAAATAAATAAATAAATAAATAAATAAATAAATAAATAAATAAATAAATAAATAAATAAATAAATAAATAAATAAATAAATAAAAATAATTTATTTAATAGAGATAAAAGTTCGCGTATTATAAATTTAGGTTCGCATATTGATAGCGAACTTAAAATTATAAACGCGATCTTTCTTTTTTAAATAATTAATAAATAAATAATTTATATTAATTATTTAATATATAATAATTAATAATTAATCAATTAATAGAAATAAATGATCGCATTTTATAAATTCAGGTTCGTATATTAATAGCGAACTTAAAAATATAAAAGGCGATCATTTTCTTAAATAGATTAATAACTAATTAATTATTTTAATTATCAATTAAAAATAAATTAATAAATTAATAAAAATAAATTGATTAATAAAGATAAACGCTCGCGTATTAGAAATTTAGATTCGCATATTAATAACGAACTTAAAAACATAAAAAGCGATCGCTTTTTTAAATAAATAAATAAATAAATAAATATTTTAATAATTAATTAAATAATAAACAAATAAAAATTAATGAGTAAAAATAAATGATCGCATATTATATATTCAGATTCGCATATTAATAACGAACCTAAAAAAAGTAAAATGCGATCGTTTTTTAAAACAAATAAATAATTATTTAAAATTTTAATTAATTAATAAAAATAAACGCTCGCGTTTTATGAAATCAGATTCGCATATTAATAGCGAACTTAAAAATATAAAATGCGATCATTTTTTTATATAAATAAATAACAAATTAATTATTCTACTTATTATAAAAGTAATTGATAAAAATTAATAAATTAATAGAAATAAACGATCGCATTTTATAAATTCAGATTCGCATATTAATAGCGAACTTAAAAATATAGAATATAATCGTTTTTTAAAAGAAACGAATAATTAATTAATTTTTCTATTTACTAAATAATTAATAGAAATAAAAGCTCGCATTTTATAGATTCAGGTTCGTATGTTAATAGCGAACCTAAAAATATAAAATGCGATTACTTTTTTAAATAATTAATTAAATAATAAATAAATATATAAATATTAATTAATTAATTAATTAATAAAAATAAACGCTCGCGTTTTATAGATTCAGATTCGCATATTAATAGCGAACCTAAAAATATAAAACGCGATTACTTTTTTAATAAATATATTAATATATTAATATATAATTGTTTGAATTATTAATTAAATAATAAATAAATAGGAATGAATTAATAAATAGAAATAAATGATCAAATTTTATATATTCAGATTCGCATATTAATAGCGAACCTAAAAATATAAATTGCGATATTTTTTTTTAAACAAACAAATAAATATTTTATTTATTATTTAAATAATTAATAAAAATAATTAATGAATGAAAATAAATAATCGCATTTTATATATTCAGATTCGCATATTAATAACGAACTTAGAAATACAAATTGCGATCGTTTTTTTTAAATAAATAAATAAATACTTAATTAAAGTATTTTAATTATTAATTAAAGAATAAATAAATAAATAAATATTAATTAATTAATAAAAATAAATGATCGTATTTTATAATTTTAAGTTCGCATGTTAAAAGCGAACTTAAAAATATAAAATGCGATCGTTCTTTTAAATAAATAAATAAATAATAAATAATTTTATTTATCAATTAATTATTCAATAGAAATAAACGATCGCGTTTTATGAATTCAAGTTTGTATATTAATAACGAACCTAAAAATATAAAATGCGATTTTTTTTTTAAAATAAATAAATTAATAGTTAATTATTTAAAAAAAAATTAAACAAATAGAAATTATTTATTTAATAGAAATAAACGTTCGCAATTTGTAGATTCAGATTCGCTTATGAATAACGAACTTAAAAATATAAAACGCGATCGGTTTTTTAAATAAATAATAAGTAAAAACTTATTTTATTTATTGATTAATTATTAATTATTAATTAAATTACTAATAAAAATAAACGCTTGCTTTTAATAGATTCAGATTCTTTTATTGTTAACGAACTTAAAAATATATAAAACGAACGTTTTTTTAAAAAGTATATTCTTTTTTAATAATATATAAAATAAATAAACAATTATTTAGAAATGATATACGTTCGCTTTTTATAAATTTAAATTCGCTTATTAATAAAGAATTTAAAAATGTATAAAGCGAACATCTTTTTAAATAAATGAATAACTATTTTAATTTTTAATTAAAACATAAATATATATTAAAAAGAAAATTGAAAAATAATATATGTTTGTTTTATATAGATTCAGATTCGCTTCTTAATAGCGAATTCAAAATTCGCCTGTGATGGAGTTGTCTATGTGATTTGGCAATGCGCTCCTAATCAATGTAGTCGTGTTGCAAATATGAATGTGTGGCTGACTTTGCTGGTGCCAGCTGCCAAGCGCCAAGCGCAAGGCGACGCATGCCCCTATTAACTCAGTAACTTTAACCTTTCTTTCTATTATAAGCACCAACCTCCTTCCTTCTTCCTTTTCTCCATACTCTCTTCCTTCCTCTCCAAGCAAAACGCTAACAAGAGTTGGAACCTCATTGCTTTTCATGCTGGAACGGTGTTTCCAACAAGTCAAAGCGCACACCCCCAGCTGAACCTTTGACACGTGACGACCTGTATCATCCAAACTGATTATATTCAGTTTCAACAGTTGGAGCCTCATTCCTTTCCAGGCTGGAGCCATTTTGCTATCAGCCCCAGTCCAAATAGAACGCTGTGCCCTTGACAATGTGACACCCTGAATAAGTCCAAAAGGATTGCATCCAGTTGCCTCGTGGGGCCGCACATGAGCTCTCATCACTTACAGCTATTTTCCAATGTTTCAAGCCAATTAGATCGTGGGCAGCGCTTTGAAAGTTCAATAGGAGAGGAGGATGGCTTTTTCATGTCTTGGAAGTGCCTTGCTGGTGCGCCATCTGGATACTAAGCCAAAAATATCATACAGTAACTTCACAAACGGGTCAACCGTTCAAGGACGTCTTGACACGTATTGAATATACAAAAGTAGGATTCTGAACAGCCTCTCCATGTACAGCCCATTATACCAACTGCTACCTGGTTGTTCGGTCTTGTCTCATTTTCTTTACGAAAGGATCAGATGCGTTCAGCATATTTGGACACACAACACACTCCCATCACAAGATGATACTTTTTGACACATGAAGAATGACGCCAACACAGTCTCCTCGTCCGGATATTTGCAGTAAGACACGCAAAGACTTAAAAGAGAGCCCAATGCCTCTGTCGTCTCCGTTCAAATCATACTCGTTTCTTCCACACTTCCACAAAGATCCCCAATTGCAAAGCATTGACTCTTGTCTTGAAGCGGATACATTGAACTCACCAGCCTGACTCTTTTTGCTACTACACTGCTACCACAGTGCGTTCATTGATGCCGACCGTGGTGGTTTACCTACTCGGTTGGCCAAAGTTCTTACAAGGTGCCACAATTTCGGCTTTGAACGTGGACAGGTGCCTAGGAGGTGGAATAGGCGTCATGGAAAGTTGTCCAAATATGCAACCCGGTTACTGCTTCCCCTTCAGGTAATTACAGGCTGCACCCAGCCCGAATGGGCGTCCAAATTAGTATACGATCGGCTCAGTCGAGTTCAGGGATGTGTGGGATCTCGATGATTCTCATTGGAGGGAAAGACCCAATTCTGGTTGCAATGGCTATGATGTAGGAGCATCGCAAGACGTGGGTACTTATCGATGTCATTCGAGGAATATTGGAATGGGCTAGTGGTCCAAAAAAACCCCCCGACCGTTATAATCGTGTTATTGGGGGTGGCGGTATTTATCACAGCACTTGGCGACAACTACCTGCCCCTCAACTTGGTGGAGGCTACAGAGCACCGGCACTAAACCCGGGACAATGGATTGGTGGGTACGGCGGCAGTGGCTACCGGGCCCGCCGCCGCGCTGCTCAATTGGAACCCAGAGGTTCTCCTACGGCTAGCAGTACGGAACAGTGTACGGCACCAGCAGCGACTGCTGGACCATCGTCGTCACCAAGCAACTGCCAAGGAAACAATGCCGTTGATCCAATTTATTATGGCTGGCCCGACGACGGCAAAGATAATGGTGTCTGGATCCTTGAAACTGTGCCCGAGGCAAAAATGGCCGGTTTTCATGCCGAACTCGACAAGAACCCGTTCTTGGATGTGATTAAAGAATTCGGGGCAGGTAACGTTGCAGATCCAAAGCAGGATCCCAATCTTGCAAAGATCATGACCAATGGCACGTCTCCAGCTTAAACAGGGAGTGACCCGTGTTTTCCAAGGTCTATTGGGTCGCAGACAGATGAAATGAGCTTCGTGAAACCAGGGAAGAAGAGATCGGACAACGACTTGCGAGCTGTTCCTATTTGTGGTGGGCGCTATGGGTGATTCGTGATGGAGGTCGAATAGAGGCGGATTAGATCTAAGCACTACACATTACCCGTCACCATAAAAGCTGTTCTCGACTCAATTGCAGACGTATTCTGTCATCCCGTTTAGCTGCTCTCCCTACCTTGAGATGCCGCGTAGATTTCGCTCATTCAAGCCCAAAGGCTCGGACGATCGCTAGGTGCAAGCCGCAAGGCCTAAGAAAGGGAGCAATTTCGAAACAGCCTAGGTGATACTTCTACTCCCTGCTTTGCAATGACCGCCCAATCATGCTCCCGTTATAACACAACAACACACACGAAGTGCAAAAAAAGCAAGCCAACAATCCTCCCGCCGGGCCGCAGCAACACTGTCTAAAAGCAGCAGCCAAGATCACTAGCCTGAATAAGTAAGGCAATTTTGAGGCTGAACTCTGCTGTTGGGTCTTGGCGCCAAGACATATATTCCTTTCTCCATCACCTCCAACCTACCAAATCTCTCAGCCACCCTCCTCTCTCCTTTCGAGTCTATCGACCAACTCTTCGTACTCGAATCTCCACGCCGAGCTCTTAACTACCACGTCTCCCCAGCAAGCCGCAACCCCCGAGCCACCCACGCACCAA
>JAABUQ010002964.1_pt1 | contig 32218 bp, 39 predicted proteins | sample 5560001 | NCBI WGS metagenome assembly JAABUQ01 (sample SAMN10711888, study PRJNA513371) | rock metagenome | isolation source: Antarctica rocks | place: Antarctica: Victoria Land, Finger Mt nord | collected 2015-12-18 | reverse complement strand
CCCACATCCACCCTCACCTTATCCGGCCTCCTCGCCCTTTCCCTGATCTCGTCGGGGAGCTGGGGAGCGATGTCGGCGAAACAGGAGGCCAGCTCGCGGGGGAGGGAGAAGTAGGGTTTTTTGGCGAGGGAGGGGGCTTGGAGGTTGTAGGAACGGGTGAGGTTGTTGAGGGTGGTTATGGAGAGGGTGTGGTAGGGGGATTCGAGGGCGAGCCAGGCGTGGTCGCGGAAGAGGGGGAGGGAAGGGGGGGGTGGGGGGTTGGGGTTGGTTGGTGGTTTTGGTGGGGGGGTTTGTGTTTGCTCTGCGGTTGTGATGGAGGGGTTAGATGGTGCGTCGTGGGGTGGCGGTCCAGGAGGGGGGGAGGCATTCACGGCTAGACCCTCTGAGACTGTGAGTTGAGTATCGACTGGGCTGCTGGCTGGGGCTGCTGTTTCGGTCACTGTGACCTGAGAGAGCCGACCTTCGGCGTCGATCTCGCTGAGAGGTTCTTGCTTTGTGGCTTTGGGGTTGTTTGCTGACTCGGCTGCAGCGTAAGCTTCCGCTCGATTCACCTGAGCCTCGAGTGAGCCCCCTTTGCTGGCTATGACTCGCGCGGCATGCCGTTTCCAATCGGCTCGGAGACGACTGCGGAAGACGTTGGCGGCTTTGACCAACTCTTGTTGTTTTTCAATCCATGGGGGGACGATCTCTTGTTTTTTGATGATCTTGTTCATGAAGTATTCGGTAGTGTCGAGAAATGGACTGTTGGCGTTGTGATCCTTCTCTGTATTTGTACCTTTTCCTCGAGGGATGTTCTTGAATTGGCCTCTTGAAATTGCGTCTTCTATTCTCTCGTTTGCAAGCGCCGCCAACCCTTGAACAGAACTTGGGATAGGGCGCGCACCCGTTGTAAAGCGTTCCTTGAGGGTCTTCCGCATCTGCTCCCGTTCTTTCTCAGATAGGGTCGAATCTTGGCTAAGGGCATATACTGACGTCCGATCGCGGGCGTTTGCGAGCCGTTCACCTTGAGATCTTCGAACAGCCTTTTTCATCCGCATATCGACAGTAGGGAGACTATGGGGTTGTGGAATTCTGGGAGGCCTAGTGCTGCGAAGTGGCTTGTGGGCATCATTCAGCATTCGCAGCACTGAGTCTGACGAAGATTCGGTCCCCGTCCAGCCTTCTGCTGCTGCTATATTACGTGTACCTTCGCCAGCGGTTGACTGAAGATAGTATTAGCATCTCAGTGAAAAGAGAGGGGCACTCAGTAGACAGACAGGCATATTGGCTTGTGCAAAAGCTGCCGGACTGGCGCTCCTGAATTTGCTGTCTAGAATCTTGGCCTCCAATCGCCGCTTCAATTTCTCTGAGAAGCCTGAGTCTTCAACAGCCTTCTCCGCGCCTCTTCCGCCTTGCTCGATCGGCTCTTCCGTCATTTGGGCCAATCTCTCCGACATTCTACCAGTAGTCTGGCGTTCATTGGGACTGGCATCACTATTCTCCCCCTCAGCTTCATCTTTTGTTTTCAGCTGCGCTTGTTGTGGCAGTGGCCTAGAAGAAGTGAAAGGCCTGGTATCCCAGAGCCTGCCATTGACAGGCTTTGACAGTCTATAAAGATAACGAAAGCAAAGGTATGATCTGGCCTGTATACCAGGGTTCATATAGATCGAATGTAAGATAACTTAACATATGCCTATAGAAAGAAAGATCTTTGCTGATGCCGGATGATATCAACAATCATAAATCGATAAGACATCGGCCCAACTTAATTCCGCTCGGCAGACATTCCATTCTGGGTGTTGAATCAATGTGACGCCCCGACTGAACGAATTCTCTCCAGTCTCCACTCAGTCATTCGTTTATTCAGTGTTTTCTTTCATGCCTACTTCACTGTCTACCTCCCGAGCACGTTCAGGAAGACGCTCATCAAATTTTTGACTCTTTGAAGCTATTGCAGTCTGCTCCATACCTCCAGACCCTTTCACCGTCGCACACCATCTCCTCATCCTCCTTGACTGATCGCGCAGGCAAGATGAGGACTTTTACGAGCGCGACTACTCTTGAGCAGCCGAAACCCTCAAACAGACGACAGCCTGCCCGTCAGGCGCGTACCAATCCTGCCAGAGCAGCTACGAATGCCCTTCCTTCCGGTGACGCACTCGCCCAAGCGCCAGACGTCGCCGAAGATGCTACGCCAGGATTCTTCCCTGCCATTACTCATTTTGCCGATGCGATCACCGCTTTGCCAAAAGAGATGGTTCGGCACTACACAATGCTCAAGGAAGTCGACGCCAAAATCTACGGCCCGGAAGACGTCCTCGGCCAGCTCCTCAATACTGCTCTGAAAGCCCCTCTACCACCTCGCTCCATAAATGGGGGCACAAAGATCGGTCCGAGTAAGCCAGCAATTTCTTGTTCCCCACTACACATTTGCCTCCAAACGAACGAATTTGCTAACTCTACTCCAACAATAGGCCAATCTCAAACAAACACGCAAGAATCCTCACATCAACCAGATCTGGCCCGCAGGACCACCTTTGCGAGCATGCGCGCCGTGATGGCTGAAATGCTTATGACCTTGGACGAGAAGAACCATGTCATGAATGAGGCGATTGACACACTAAATAAACAACTAAAACGTTGCCAAAGTTCCTACCCCTACATCGAGGACGAAATAAGCGAGGAGGCCCGATATGGTAGCTTAACACACTGGGCTTACTCAACCGACAAGACTCCCGAGAAGAAAGGTTTAGTGGCCAGTGAACGTACACGGCGTACTGCGAACAATCTTGCTGCAGCGCACGAAGCCGAGGTGGTGGCTATGCGAAGTGAAGCTAGACGGGACGCGGTGGCAGCACGTAAGCAGCACCGCAATCCTCAAGTTGACTCTGATTTCGACGATGGGCGGGTCCTGGGCAAAAGGGCGCAGGCTGGGGCGAAAGGTCGAAAAACGGCGGATTCTACGTTTGTTGGTCTGGGTATCGCAAACGTGGCAGCACCACCCAACAAGAGGCGCAAGGTCGAAAAGCCTGCCCTAGGAGGCTTTGCTATGGACAGAGCCATGTCTTCCGTTTATGGTTCCAATATTGGCACTGGACGCGGGAGGGCGGCAAGTCCAAAAGATGTGCCAGCAACGGATGGCATAGGCAAAAAGAAAGGTCGTGGTGGCGGTGCAGTCGGAGTCAATGCGAGAAAGAGGTGTGTACATCACGATCGCCTATCAATTGTTTGCTGATAGCCTGTTCTGTAGGGGTAATACCGGCACGTCAGCTGTCAACTCACCCTCCATGGCGTCATCTCCCGTTGTAGGAACATTCGCAGCTGCCAAAGACCGACAGGGAAGGAGTCCAGCACCAGCCATGCTTCAGCGTATACCATCTTCTCGGGCTCGCCAGAATTCAACCCAGTCGGTAGTACAATTGTCCCGCAATCGATCTTCCTCGACTAATCACAGAGGTGCCAATGGAAATGGACTACACGGCTCGAATGTCGATGTTGAAAAGGTTTCTGGACTAACACGCAAATCCCTGGCAGACGTCAAGAGCTCGATGAAGGAGGTAGTCAATGCGAAAGGCGAGCATTTGGTCGAAGAAATTGCTGGTGGTGATGGAGCAAATGATATGAAAGGGGCCCTTGTAGTCGGGAGCAAAACTAATGATCGAGGGCCAAAGCGCGAGGAAGCAGACAACGGGAACAGCAGGACGCGTGCTGAAAGACCGCCGTCCATCAGCGTATCGACAAGGGGAGGTGGAAACAGCAGACAGCCATCGAAGAATGCTACACCCCTCACTGCCACATTCCCGGAACCGCAAAGGCCTCGACTGCCACGCAATGCCGATCAACCGCAGAAAAGATCGCATAAGAAAGGTGCAGGCGCCGCAGCACAACTCGCAGCTGCGAAAGCTCACCATGACGACGGCTCTTCGATACACGGTGACGAAGAGGAAGACGAGAAGAAGAATGAACCGCGGTACTGCTACTGCCAGGAAGTCAGTTACGGAGAGATGGTAGGGTGTGATAACGATGATTGTCCGAGAGAGTGGTTCCACTTGGGCTGTGTGGGATTGACAAAGCCACCTCCACGTTCCGGTGAGTATTTCCATTGCTGAACAGAAAACACTTCTCATTTTCACTTTACGAAACAAACACTAATTCTCTCGCAGCGCAATGGTATTGTGACGAGTGCAAGGAAAGCCTAAAGAAGAACAAATTCAATGGCGGAAATGGGAGGTGACAACGTTCACCTCCGCCCCACTACACATGAATCTGTATCGACCACCGTTCTTTCACTCGGCACGGTGACATATCTGCAATTCTGACCAGGAAAACATACACTAGAGTCTCATAGTAAGTGTAGCGCCATATGACTCAATCTTCGTCTCCCAGGCAGAGTCGTTGAGACGCCGTCTGTAATACGCGAAATGGCCTTGTCCAAATCACGTTGCATGTTGACCTCCCTTTGATCTTCATCAAAATGAGATATCGGCGAGGACTTTACCGAGCGGGCCAAGACCAAAACCGATGGTGAGCAAAGGCCCAACGAACCCGAACTCACGGCATCCACATCACTTCTAGATGATGGCGTATCCTCACCTTCGCCATCCACCATACTGCTATTGACACGGTCGAGCCATTCCCTCATGCGAAGACACTTCTATATTGCGAAAGTTAAGTGATGGAGCCTGATCAAATTGTCATTTACAAGTTGGGAAAGGCAAAGTGGTAAGCTCCCCCATGATGGAACACAGTCCAGACTCAACCTAAAGGGTGGAGCAGACACTTTGTCCTCGTCTTCTCGTCAAATGAAAATGAAAATGGTCATGTCAGTCTCTGCATGTATCGTTGGAAACCCACAATCAGTCACGAGGGAACAAGAACGAGAGGATTAAGTTAGCTTTGCTGTCGGCCTCGCCTCGACCAGATGTTTTGGCCGCATTCATGGACTTTCAAATTTGCGAAACATTTGTACGATGTCAGTCTTCCAAGGAAAGAATGGTATCGGCTATGGGCGCCCATCGCTACTTGCTAGAAGCACGGCACGCGATCCAAGACCAAGCATCTATAATGTGAGGCTGGTGCTGATGGTGGGTAAGAATACAGATGGCGAAGATCTCTTAACCCATTTCAATTTCGAGCCCTCGACTCATCTACAGATTCGCCGCGGCTTAGCTACATGAACACTATATGTAAGATAGCTATCAAACGTTGCAAGCGTGGACACGATACAAAGACCGCACGAGAAACGCGGGTATCGCACTAGCCATCCACCCCCATAATCTCCTCCCACCCCACCCTCAACTCCTCCATCATCCGCCAACACTCCCTCGCCACCGCCTCGAACTCTCCCCGCCCCTCTCTTGTACACGGCCCCACACTCCCCTGCCCCAGTCCCATGACCCTCTCCTCCACCATTTCACCCACATGCCCACCAACACCCCACCCCCCAACCCCAGTCCTAAGCACCTCCTCCCGACCCCTCCAATCGCAGGCACTCCCCCACTTTCCCTTGCCTCCCTCGGTTTCTAGATCCTCCATCTCCTCCTGTGAGGTGAGAGCGAGCCAGACGGGGGCTTTGGCGCCTTTGGACGCTGAGACTGTATGCCATGGGGAGCCGAGCCAGCGGGCGAGGTAGAAGGAGAGGGTCATTAGGTAGTAGAGGATTGGGGAGAGGGGGATGAAGGATGTGGAGCAGATGCCTGGGTGGGTGAGGTAGAGTTTTGGTCGTGTTGCTGCGGAGAGGTTGGGGGAGGTGTTGTCTGTTAAGGTGATTTGCGTTGTGTCTGAGGAAAGTGAGGAAGTGGAGTCATTATCGTGCAATTGGATGCCTTTGGGGGGCGTGGTGGGGGGGGGGGCGAAGAAGCGTTTTGTGAATGGGGCTGTGGAGGGGAGGTTGGAGGTCAGGATTAGCAGGTCTGTGAGCCGTTTGGAGGATCCGTAGGCTTTTGGCGTGTGAAGGCCTTGCAGATCGGTGGGATTGAAGGCGGTAGGGTAGGCTTCGATAGAGGAAATGAAAATTATTCGGCCGGAATCGGGTGAGGAGGAGAGGAGGGGGAGGAGTTGGTGCGTGAGGATGTAGTGGCCGAAGAGGTTGGAGGTGAAGACTTGGCCTAGAGGTGGGTGGTTGGGAGGAGAGTACTTTTCTTCCTTCTCCACCTTGCTAGAGGTGTTCAGGGGGGTTTGGGGGGCTGTGGTGAAGCCTGTGCCGCCGAGTATGTAAGTTGGGTATGAGACTGCACTGACGGTGTCCGTGAGGACGGTCCAGATGGCATTGGGCCAATTGAGGCCGACGGTACCGCCAGAACCGGCATTAAGGATGATCGTATCGAGGTGGGGGATGGTTTTGAGGAGCTTGGCCGCGAGGGTATATACAGAATTGAGGGAAGTCAGATCGAGGAACTCTGGCTCGAGGGTTATTCGTGTCGCGAGCAGGATATCAAGTTCCTTGGATTTGCGGCGAACGTGTCTCTGCAGGCGAGATATTGTCTCGTCACTCTTCTTCTTATCTCGGGTTGTGACGACGAGGGTAAGGGACTGGAACCAGGGGCGTGTGGTAATAAATTCGTCGATCAAGCGGCAGCATATTGCAAAGCCCAAGCCACTGTACTCTATCAGCGTTTGTCGCGTAACAGCATTTAGTGAAGTGACCTATTCACGCCAGTGACAAGGACGTAGCTCCGCTGCTCTTCATCGTTTGGATGCAATCCTTCTATCGCACCGCCGTTCATCGCTGAAAAGATCTAGATGTTGACCTCCGAGCTTCAACATTTCTTCCGATTGCGGACATAATGTTCCGGACAAAATATATTCCGGTAATCTTCTATCTTACTATACCTCAAATTTTCATCTCTTCCTTACAAGTACTCTTCGTCTCTTTCGAGCATCTTCAAGAATTTTTGATCGAGGATTTACGGAAATCACCCATACTGGTGATCTCGATACTCGAAGCAATGGCTGTAAAATACGTAACAGATAAGTATTGCTATCATGACATGGTTGCCCCAGGAAAGTCCGTGGAATGCCGGATGCAGTCTCCTTCCCCAGAATGATCCTGTTCGCCGAGAACAACGTGACCTGCAATGTCTTTCCTTTGTCTTCCTCTTGCTTTCTATTTCTTGATACGCCCGGTCCCTTTCTACACTTTCGTAACAAGACTGTCTTCTCTTCGTCATTCGTAGTTGAGCGCGAGGGCTACCCATCATGTCGAGATTACTAGTAATTGCAGCTTTAGCCTCGTTTCCGTTCTCAACAGAGGCAGCAGACGCGTCTAATTTACCAGCCTGTGCTGTAAGTACCTCGGCATCAACGGGGCGCAAATACTTACCCCTGGCAGCAAGCCTGCATAAGTCTTTCAAGTGGACAGCAATCCACATGCTCGAGTACGGATATCAAATGTTTGTGCAGCAATGCCAAATACAATGATATTCTTGCATGCTGTCTCTCGTCGAATTGTTCACCTGGCGATCAGCAAAGTAAGCAGAGCCCAGCTATTTGAAAAGTAAGCCATTGGAAGTTCACACCTCACAGCCGCCCTAAACATAAATCAGCAAATATGTTCAACCGTCAATATAACCGTGCCTGACTTCCTCGGTTGTGCTCCAAATGTAACGTCTGCCATTCGCAGTGCGTTACCGAGTACAGGGTCGACAACAAGCTCGAGTTCAAGCTCTTCTCAATCAGACACCGCTGGAGGACATCAGTCGACTATTGCCGACATCGAGCCAGGGCTTATGGCGCCCACTGCAACTTCTGTGGTCAAATTCAAAGGGAAAGCAATATTGACCGGGTCTTGCACAGTCCCTCAATTTGCAGCCATCACTATAGCTGGAGGATTTTTAGAATACCCGTGGCTTGGATGTTCAAATCTGTATCCTGGATGCTGTCCATACGACGTCAAGGTAGGAGGGATACTCAGCGTCTGTCCGTCAGATTATGAGACCATAAGCAGTGCCTGTTGCCCTACGTAAGTCAATTTGTTGTTTCAATATATACTCAACTAACCTCCATAAGGGGGTGGGGAATACACACTGCTGCCATAGCCGGCGCAACCCCCTGCGTCACGACACCACCGCTACCGTTTGCATATCCCGGCGCAACAGCCAATCCAGCAGTCAGCCAAATAAACATGCAAATGTTCAGCCTGAAATATAGCCTCGCCCCCCAGCAGTTCTCCTCGGGATTGAGTACAGGAGCGATCGCCGGCATCGCTGTCGGCGGTGCCGCATTTATTGCCTTCCTAGCTGCACTACTCCTCTTCCTCCGTCACCGCCGCGTCAAGTCTCGCAACAATGCTGCTACGACTACGGCCACGTCCACCTTCTCGGGTCCAACCGAGCGAGGTGACTTGACGCACATTTCTAGCGTTCAACCCTCCGAATTGCCCAGCCCTGCGCACGCCACTCTGCCTGATGCCGATACGCTCTGGTATCCCATGCCACTTGTTGTGGAGACACCAGTCAAGAAGGGCCCGCCGATGGAATTGGAAGGTGATACGTTCATCCACGAGCATCATCCGGCTCACAGCCCTACGGAGGAAGAGGCAATGGCGAGGCAGAGGGAGCAGAATCCCGCTGGGTTTCAAGGAGATCCTTTCATGGGGAGCGCGATGGGAGGCGGTGGGCAGCATGTGGCTGGGGAGGGGGTCAGTCCGATTGTTGCGGAACGGAAGCAGTAATTAGGAGCCAGCGGGTTGACCTTGCAGTTTCGACATTTGGGTAGGATTCTTGTTAGAATCGAACATGCAGCGATTCATCTCCATGGCCTTTGCTCATCAACTTCCTCTGCTCCAATTTGTTCCATACTTGCCTTTACTTGTCTATGCCCCTCCACAAAGAAACAAATGACTTATCCCTAAAGAGCCACCGCTTTCCCGTCCCATATCCATCGTATAGAATTACCCAAAAAGACAATGTGTACACCGCAATCAACCACCCCCCCAACGAAAAAAGACTTATTCCCTCTCCAACCCAAACCCCCCACCAGAAGCCAGTAAGAACCCAAAACGCCATGGCCCTAACACCACGCCAACGGCAGGCACCCCGATAATCCCCTCCACCAACCTTTGAGAAGGTGATGGGTAGGAAGACGATTGAGCTGGGCAGGAGGAATGGCGAGACATGGGCGTACATGGAAATGATTGAGTTGGACAAGGGAGGATTCAGTGTCGGAGCGATCAAGGGGGTTAGTCTGCTATGAGAATTTATTCGAATATGGGTAACGCACGTTCAGCGGTCTGCGTACAGACACTACCGCTTTTGCCACCTCAGCGACTGACAAATAGGGGTTAAGGAAGGGCAAAGCAAGCAAAAGGCTGATATGATATATACAAAGACACATACATACCACATACCACGTACCACATTCCAACCCCCCTCTCTCCATTATTCACCGACGCTCAACCCACATCTTCAGAAACCCCACATCTCCCCCACACGACCAAAACTTAGCTTACCTACTTACTCCCCCTTCAACTTCTCCTGTGTAACCCCAAACGCCATCTCCAACATATCCATCTCCTCCTTCAAATGCGTCCCCTTCAACCCCGTCGCCACGCTCGCGCTCGGGTTCCTCCCCGCATACATAACGTGCCTGCGGTTATGAAACTGCGTCTCATTCAACAAGGTCTCGATCCTGGGCTGCGTGAAGCTCCACGCGCCCGCGTTGAGCGGCTCCTCCTGCGCCCAGACGATCGTCTTGGCGTTGGGGTACTGGTCCAGATTCTCGCGCAACTGGGCCCAGGGAAAGGGGTTGAGCTGCTCGATGCGGGTGATTGCGACGTTGTTGAGGGAGGGGTTGGAGGCTCGGTGTTTGTGCAGGGCGACGTAGACTTGGCCCGAGCAGAGGATTACTCGGTCGATTTCGGAGGGTGAGCTAATCTCGCCGCTTTCGTGGGCGGGGTCGGGGATGATCCATTCGAAGTGGGAGGAGCCGGTGAAGGCGGAGATGGGAGAGCGGGCGAGAGGGTGGCGGAGGAGGGATTTGGAGAAGAAGATAATGAGCGCTATGAGGGAGGGGGTTAATTTGGAGGTCTGTTTTATAGGGGAAGGGAGGCTCACGTTTACGGAATTGACGATTCATTTGTCGGCGAAGGATGTGGAAAAGGTTTGATGGGGTAGTCATGTACGCGATTTGCATGTTGCAGTCTTGATGCTGGCGGTCGAGCTTTTCTGGTGAGGGGAAGATGCGAGGGTCTTCGTTACAGAGTTGGAGATAGCGCTCCATTCTTCCTGACGAGTGCTCGGGGCCTTGGCCGTCGTAACCGTGTGGAAGTGACATTACTAGACCGGATCGCTGCAGCCATTTGACTTCTCCTGAGGCGACGAATTGATCGATGATGCACTGGCAATTGTTGGCAAAGTCGCCGAATTGGGCTTCCCAGACGACGAGGGCGTTTGGCGAAGAAAGGGAGTATCCATATTCAAAGCCGAGACTGCCAGGAATATTAGAACACCTTTTCGGTACACTTAGATAAGAACTGGAACCTACACTCCAAATTCGCTCAGTGAGGAATTCGTGATCCTGAAGCTGCCCTGCTTGTCGCTAATATGCTGCAATGGAGTATATGTTTCTTCGTTCTCCTGGTCGTGAAGTACTGCATGTCTCTGTGAAAACGTCCCACGTTCTACATCCTGACCAGAAACTCTCACATGATGGCCCTCCTCGCAAAGAGTACCAAAAGCAAGTGCTTCGGCCGTGGACCAGTCGATCGCTTCGCCTTCCTCAACCGTCTTCTTTCTATTTGCAAGGATACGTTTGAGATTGCGGTGTACATGGAAGCCTTCAGGGGCTCCGCCAATCTTGTCTCCAATGTGTGTCAACAATTCCCGCGGCACTCCGGTTGGCAGATGCGGCAATATCTCTGTCGCGAGTTCCTTTGGGGATTTGAATCCGTTCCAAGCTGAAGTCAACCATTCTTTCGAAGTTGGTTGATAGTCCTTGCTTGCTTCGAAGCTGTTGGTGAGCATGTCCCATACCCACTTTTTGTGTTCCTCGATGTCGTCTTTTGTGAACGACTTTTCCTTGATCAGCTTTTCTTCGTATTTCTCGATTGCAGGTTTCTGTTGCGCAATTTGCTTGTACATGAGGGGCTGAGTGAATGATGGCTGATCCGTTTCGTTGTGGCCCTGTTTTCTATAACATACGATATCCACAACAACGTCCTTTTTGAACTCAGCGCGCCAGTCTGCAGCTATCTGGCAGACGAAATTGACAGCTTCAACGTCGTCGCCGTTGACATGGAAGACGGGGGCATCAATAGCCTTTGCAATGTCCGAGCAATAGGGTGTAGATCGAGCAAATCGAGGATCTGTGGTGAATCCGATCTGGTTATTAACAATGAGATGTATGGTACCCCCGGTTTGGTAGCCCGGCAGGGAATGGAATCCCATCGTTTCATAGACGATACCCTGGGCAGCAAACGCAGCATCACCGTGCAACAGGACACCCATCGCGGTATTGTAATACTTCTCGTCGTTGTTGTAGTGCTGGATGGCTCTAGTTTTTCCAAGAACGACCGGATCTTCAGCTTCAAGATGTGACGGATTCGCAACCAAGGAAAGCTGTACACGCTTGCCAGACGGGGTCGGACGTTCGAAGTTCATGCCCAAGTGGTACTTGACATCTCCAGAGCCTTCGTCGGAGGGCTCTGCAGAGCCTCCAAATTCGCTGAAGATAGACTCATTCGGTTTGCGTACAACATTACTCAGCACATTCAGTCTGCCTCTATGGGGCATACCAATGACGATGTCTTTGACTCCGTAATCAACACTGCGATCGATGAGGGCTTTCATTCCCGGGACCAATGTTTCACCACCTTCCAGGCCGAAACGTTTGTCATTAGGATATTTAGTCGCAAGGAAGTTCTCGAAACTTGAACTCCAGATCAAACGATCTAGTATCCTCCGCTTGTCATCAATCGAGTATTTGTAAGGGGTGGGGATCTGTGTGCGATCGCGAATCCATTCGCACTGATTCCTGTCTGGTATGTGTATGTACTCCACGCCATAAGCACCGCAGTACAGTCTCTCACAAGTGGCAATGATCTCTCGCAGAGTCATCTTTTCCCTGCCTTCCTTCTTGAATCGAGGGAGAATGCCAGGCCCCAATCCAAACTCTTTGTCCAGGTCTTTCTCGGAGAATTGGTAATGGTCAAGCTCTAATTCTCTCGGTCGGTGATACCCAAACGCTTCTGCCTCTCCGCGGATACCCAGAGGATCGGTCTTTGCTTTGTGATGTCCACGCGCCTGGTAGGCCCTCACCAGCAGCTGGACCTTCAAATGGCTGGTTACGTCCTCTCCTTGGCCGGGTGCCATGCCTAAAGGCATCTCAGACGCAGAGGGGACACCGCCTGTGGGCGTAGGTACAAGAGTGGGAGGGGGCTGGAATGCTTGAGACATCGGCATTGATCCATCTTCCATGTTTCGAAAGTAGACCTGCCATGAAATGTGCACGCTTGTTGGATCCTTCTTCCATGACATGTACATCTCATCAATATAATTGGCGGTGTTACCCTGCAGGAAGGAGTCGCTAGGATCCTATGGGAACCATGTTTAGTCGGAAAGCTTGGAACGCATACTCTGCTGTGCGGATATGCTTACCACGCCCTTGTTTGTGTCTTCTACTGCCACGGCATAGCGTCGGCTCTGGAGTCTCGGTAAGAACGGGGATTGCCTCAAAGCTCTGCCTGAATACTCTGTGCTTGTCCAGAGGCATGGAGTCGTGCATGTCAACCTTGCCGAGATTTGAGTGCCTCTGGGGAGGCAATGTCCCGATTTGCGAAGGGACGTGCGGAGCATTGTGAAATTAGATGTGGGCCTCGGACAGAGTCATGGAGGATGCCACCTTTCATATCATGCCTGTCGAACATACAACATGAATCAACGGAGCAATGTGGTGGTGTAAAGACAAGATGAAGGACAGAAGAAATGACGGAGTGCCAAACAGCGGAGGAATTCCCGCACTCTGGATTGGTTAAAACTCGGGAGTCTGATCCAATGAGAAGGTGAATTACTGCGTGGGGTAAAGCGCGCCTCTCGAGAGCCTATCCCTCGCCGCCCTACCACTTCCCGCTGCCCCATGTGCATCCCTCCGTGTTCTGGCTGCTGTCATAAATCTTGCATGTTTCCTCCCTGCCGGTGGATACGCCTCCGTATCCTGCTCTGCTCGTAGCTCGTAGCTCCATCAATATTTTCATTCATACCGGCCCATGACCTGAGTTCGCATCGATCAATTGAGATCCGACAAACCTGCTCCAACGAGACGACGACCCTACCGAGAGTACCACATCCTGACGAAACGCGAAGACCATTTCTTCCTCCGGCCTCAGTTACCTCCTGGTTTTTTTTGACTCAAGGTAAATTGATGATTACTCGGGCACCTAGCTCTTTGTGCTCGTGGCTCTGGCGATGATGAGGCCATAATTGATATCGATATTGAGCATGACTGGCTTGGCTGTAATTGACTTATTGATCATTACGATCTCACCATCACGAATACTTTGCGGGAGTACCTCTACTCATATGGCCAAGGAAATATGAGATGAATTCCAGCAGAGTCCCATTGAATTACAAGCTTGTATGAAAACATAGTGCCTAATTGGAAACGTGGCTCGATCTGACTACTGCTCACACGACACGGGCCCTTCCTCCTCTCACTTCTTCGATTCAAGGAACCTGATCATAGCCTCCGGATTTTTCTCCTTTGCTCTCATCAACGGCGCTCGGTTCGCCGGATTCCTTGCCTTGGATCGCGCGCCCCCTTCTCCAACAAGTACGCCGCAATACTGATATCTCCTCTCTCTGCGGCCTTGTGAAGTGCAGTCCCATCACTTCCTCCTGGAGGTTCATTGTAACGGCAAACATACATTTCGTCAATATCGAGTCTGTACTCCTCGACCAGGAACCGCAGCATCTCGAACTCTCCGTTTCCTGCGGCAGCAGACATCATCGCGTTTCCATGCAAGCGGGCTCCATATCTGAACGACAGCTGGACTAAATCCTTGCGTCCTGCTCCGGCAGCGATGGAAAGGGAGTTTTCATCGCGAGTATTGCTATAAGTGGAATTGGGTTTTTGAGGATCTATGTGCTCTGGCATAAAGTTGAGTGGTGCTGCGATTTCAACGGTCCAGGGGCGACCCCCTTTACCCCGGCCAGCGTCAACATAGTGCTTGATCCCGGACCCATCAATTCTAGGTAACCTTTCCAAGGTTCTGCTGCCGCCAAAGGGGTCCCGTGGCCTTTGAGAGTCATCTTGTATATCAATATAGGTAGAACAGCTTGCATCTAACTCAAGTTGTGGCCATCTTGCTTTGGTGAAGGCTTTTGCCATTCGTCGTCATAATCCACGCGATCGTACATCTTAGAACAAAGCAACATCCACGGCCGTCGCCAACCCTCAAGCGATACGAATAGTGAAGAGTCACGTGCAACGCCAAGACCCTGAATATTTACTTCCCTACCCCACCAAGCTTCTATTTACCCCTCTGCAAACCCGCTCTCCTCTCTCATCACCCCTCCCTCCACCCTTTCAACCCTTTTCCATAACCATCCACACAAGTCCCACAGCATTACCAACCCAGCATCCACAACCACAATCACCACACCCAGAAATGGACAAACTCAAGGACCTCGCAGGCAGCGCCGGCGGCAACATGCAGGGCGGCGGGCAGCAAGGCGGACAAGGTGGCGGCATGGGCGGCGGCATGGAGGATAAGGTGGTAGACCAAGGTATATCATCACCCCCCCCCCCCATCCCTACCTTTCAGCAATCCCATCTCTGCATTTGACCATCTCAACGCTTGACTTGCTGAAGTATCGCTGACGCCTATGATTCTCGTATCAGGAGTCGACCAAGCCGCGAGTGACACGGGAGTTCCCCGCGCTGCAGACGGAGCCATTAATAAGGAGGTGAACCAGGAGATTGGGAAAGGGTTGTGAGCTGAATCATACGGAGTTAGAGGGCTGGTCGTGGGGGGGGGTCTTCGATGGGCAGTGGAGAGGAGGGGATGCGCTGGATGTGAAGGGGAGGGAGTTGAGGGAGGTTGAGTGTGACGGGGGTGATGTTGCGTATGGGACCTGGCAGAATTATCAATTACCAAATATGATATCCATTCGTGCCGAAATTCTGTTGCGTTTCCTACGGTAACCCTTTTTGAAAACGACGTTGAGAACATTTGAAAGAACGTGAGGTAGTAGGGCAAAAAAGCCGCTTCATCATGACTTTCCATGGCAGTGAGCCCCCTTTTTGGGCCCAGTGGTGACGCCAAAGTACCTACATTTCACCTCTCGTCGATATACGCTGGAAACAAACCCCATACTCTACCGAGACTTCCCCCATTCAATCCCATCTAAACATTGATATCACAATTTATGTCCTACGCATAGCGCGGTCTCGCCCACTGCCCGATTTCAAGCAAATAAGGTTGTTCGAATACCATGTGAACACTGCTAGGTTTATCATGAGCAACGAAGCCGATTTGGACGACAAATCGATTTCGAGCAATCTGATTATCGCTGTTATTGATGCCATTATCTTCCTTGTGCCCGAAGATGCGCTGATTTTGCTTGAGGAGGTGGGAAAGGTGCAGGCGATTTGTGCAGAGAGTGAGGGAGGGGGAGGGTGAGAGTCTGCAGGAGTTGCGGGCGTAGAGAAGATTAGGAAGGGGATGAGAGCGGTTCTTTATATGCGCATGGATTCGACTATCTTGTGCATACATAGAAGCATTGTGCATTTATTTGCATCTGCCTCTTTGTGTTTAGAAACATGTAGTGATTGAAAAAGATACGTCTTCTCTTCGAATTTCTCCTGTCTGCAAAATTATTCCCCCGTTCCTATCTGGTGGCTCTTGCGCCAGTCTCGATGCTCGCCACAGTTTTTCAAACAATGCTGCAGACGCGATTCAGGACGTGAGTGCTCGGAGGTATTTTGCACGTGCATGTGCTGAGCACTCTATGTCATCAAATCTTTCAGATATGTGACAGATCAGTCCCTTTGGCCCCTTTTCGATCGGTCTTCAGCCTCAAAACCTACGAGGTCGGCCCTGCAGGCATGTATGGATGCCCCGCGGCATGTTAAGCGGACTAGGCAAACTTGGCGTTCACCCTTGGGCTGAGTTGGAATGCCGGGCCGTTTTATAGTGTCGCCTCGATGGGAGAAGAGCTCAGGTTCGCTGGAAAGCGTAGAATCAATCCTGCTGTACCCGAGCACCCTTCACTTCGGCAGCCGCACGAGTCTATCCCTGATTCTCTTCTGCGTACCCACTCCTCGATTAACATGCTCCATCTCATGCACAGGGGCCCGTGGCGACTCCATCTCAGCCGCAGCTATCGATCCCTCGGCTTCCGCAATCATTTGCCCGTCGATCTCCGGCACTATGTTCTCCGCAGCCAGCTCATGCTGCCCAGCCAGCTCCTGGCGACCAGATTGCTCATGCTGCCTAGACTTCGGCAAGCATATCTTGCTGTTTGGTCTTGGCGGCAGTGGAGGTCCACACAGTTCTGCCCGATGCACGCTCATTGTCTCTGTTGTATACCTCTGCACTACAATCTTGCTTCCGCACGACTCGCAATAGTGCCCCAAATCCTGACACCAACGAAAAGCGTATGGAAGGATGTAGGGCACGACGAGGAACAAGCTCAATATACGAGCTACCTTCTGCGTTCCTTCGCCATTCTCCTTCTCGACACGTGTAAGGCTGCGCGAGTTGCACCAGGGGCAATCGACATAGGTTGGGTGGGTGTCAATTTCGGAGAGGGGAGTGGTGTACAAAGGATTCGGGTGGAAGGGGATTTTGGGTTTGCGTTGGACGTTGAGGTCAGAGGTGCCAATCGATGGAGATTTGATTGGAGGAGGTTTGGTAGCAGCATTGACGTAAGGAGTGCTGATCTGAGGGAAATTGAGTCGAGGAGTCATCGGTCGGTCACTGCTGGGCCAAAGCGTGCTGGATCGGAGAGGGTATTGAGGAGGACGAATAGGTGTGTAAATAGACAACGGTGGTCCGGGTTGCTCTTCAGACCTTCGTCCGGGGGTGTAGAATTCCCTCACAGTGGGGACCGAGGGCGTGCCGGCATACTGGTGACGAAAATAGTCATTGCTCCCTGCAGAATGTTGCGACTGCATGGAAGTGGAAGATGTTTCCCGTTGGTGGGGACTGGGATGGTATGAGGGTCGTAATCCAAACCCTAATTGAGCTCCGTTTGGGGCAGCCATGATCGAAAAATTGAGAATTGAAGATACTTTTGAGGTAGGAGAAGGAAGCCGAGAGGCATGTCCATAGGGATCTAAAATAGACAGCAGGCTTTGGAATCAAGAGAGTGGGCTGTGTAGCTGCCTGGGGTCATTGAGACAGGCTCGGCGGCTACAGCTCGCTGGATCTGCAGGGGGAATCCTCCCGAGATCTATGACCCACCTATCGCGTTTCAGAAAGGGAGCGGCTTCTCTCCCTTTAAACATGTCCATCCTACCATAGGCTTTACCTCAGATGTAAACATCGTTGCGTCTGTTTCAACATCTGATTCGTAGAGATTGTTGCGGCTAGATTATTTAGCTATACAGCTCCGTTTGGGCGTAGGAAACCTGCAGGGAGACAGCCTTCGTGAAAAGACTATGACGAGGTTCATCTGATCCCAATGACCTCTTTCTTCTGACTGATATATTGATGAGCCATTGTCTCCTCTCACCAAGTTTTCAGCCTTTCTGTTGATTCAACGGCCTTGTCAGCGCTAAAGCAGCGGGCCGGGAACCTTAAAGCCGCGGCAGACCCGGACATAAGCACCAGTCATACTTGAGTGGCACCTATGATCCCTTCAAGTATTTTACTAAGGATATCTTCATTTCAGAATTTGCGAGCGAGATGATAGTGATATGGAGGGCAGGCTGAATGGCACCACCTAGAGGCTCTGCCGCCTACAAGAAGAAAGATGGCACCCTCGCCATCTCCAAGGACAGCCTGTCTGTCGCTTGGACCCCTGTGGCCCCCCCTGGGTCGAAGCCTGCCTTGACATTGCCTGTCTCGGCTATCACAAGTAAGGATGAGACCACAGACATCCGGACTCTGCACAGCTTACGCCAACTTCAGATCTCCAACAGACGCCCGCGAGTAGTCCCAAGGTGATGCTCAAGGTCTTCGCTCAAGCTCCAGGAACATCGACACAAGATACTCATGTATTTTCTTTCACCTCGGCTACAGCAGCTCGCATGGAGGCAGATGCAATCAAAGATGCTCTCAGTAAAGCCATACAGTCCGTCAAATCGGGCGGAGGACTGCCAGCAGCACCAGGGGGAGCTGGGGCGTCATCAGCCGCCATGGCCATCGCAAGCGCTGTGTCCTCGACCGTGAACGGTAGAAAGGACTCCCATACTTGGTCTGACGATGAGAGGTTGAAACAGGATGTGGAATTGCAACAGTCGTTACTGAAGTCAAACTCTTTGCTCTCGAAGACCTTCATGGAATCTTTACGAACCAAGCCAGAGTCAATCACAAGCTCGCAATTTACAGCTCAATTCTGGTCGACAAGGATACAACTGCTTCGGGCGCATGCCATCGAAAAGAATCAGATGAGAGCTGCCTACAACGTGCTATCTAGTATTAAGCCTATGACTGTGGACAATGCAACAAAGCTGAGCATAAGCAAAGAGCAAATTCAACTGATTTTCAATCAACATCCACTAGTCAAGACTGTCTATGACGAGAATGTCCCCAGGTTGAGTGAAGAGGCCTTTTGGTCCCGTTTCTTCCAAAGTCGACTGTTCAAAAAGCTGAAGGGCGAACGACTCTCAGAAAATGACTCCAACGACCCTGTATTAGACAAATACCTAAGCCACGACGATGACGCCGAAAGAGCCACACGCGTTTTAGCCTCCCACGTCCCCCACATCATCGACGTAGAAGGCAATGAAGAAAATCACAGCCAACGCAAAGGCAACCAACCCGACCGCACGATGCGACCAACCTCGATAGACAAAGTCCCCATCATCCGCACCCTAAATGCCCTGAGCGAGAAGCTCCTCTCCCACGTCGCCCCCAATGACATCGACCCTTCCCTCCCCATCGGCGTCGACGAAGAAACCTTTAACAGCCTCGCCCTGCGCGACCTCCAAGGCGACGCGGCCGAAAACCGCGTCATCCTGAACATACGGGACCAATCGCGCTTCTTCTCCTCGGACAAAACCTCAGGCATCTCATCCGACGCTGCTCTCTACTCCCAGCAAAACCCAAGCAAGGTCCTCAAGAGCCTCCTCCTCGATCTCACCCACGCCAGCTCTTCAACCAACCTCTCCATCGCTAGGGGACTCCACGACTCCAGCTCCTCCTCCTCCTCCTCGGACACCCCTCCAAACCCCAAGCGAAAAAAGAGGGGCCATCCCGGCAGCAAAACCTCCCTCAAAGCAGCCACAACCCAAATATTCTCCCTAATCCACCAACACAGCCAACAAACCCCCTCCCCAACCTCCACCTCCGGCCTCACCCCCGCAACCTTCGACCGCCTCCTCTTAACCCACGCAACAACCACCGAATTCCTCTCGCACTTCTGGTCCGCCTTCCTCTCCGGCGCCCCCTCCCGCGCAGGCGAAATCACCAAATTAGTAGAAACGCTGGATAGAGCCATGGACCGCATCGGCGCCGTCGGTGCCGACGCGGAGAAAGAGCGGCAGACGGAGATTGAGAAGTTGAAGCGGCAGGTCCGGGAATTTTATGAGCGGACGGGGAGGAAGAGAAGGGTGGATTATGAGGGTGTTGGGGGGGGGAGGGGGGCTGTGGAGGGGCTGATGAGGCCGACGGTTAGGGCTATTGAGGGGACGATGAGGGAGTATGCTAGGGCTTTGGGGGAGAAGGGGGAGGAGGGGTGAGTGGGTTTGGAACGGGGGACGGGTTTGGGTGGGGAGGAGGCAGAGTTGAGGCATAGCGATGGCGTTTCGAAATTGGCCAAGGGAGGCTAGGTGTCTAGAAGGGAGGGCGGCTACGATGTGCGTACGTGAAGAGAATTGTACATTCTGACTCGAGAGACCAAGGTCGGGATTAGATATATTCAAGGTTGAAAGGAACGGTGCCAAATTCGCGCGGCGCGGATTTGCACGAGGCCCCGCTCCTGTGGTGGAAGGAGACGAGTCTGGGTGATGATCGTTCCTGGTGCTTATTGCACACCAGAAAATACCGAGAATGTTGAGCCTGGATGCATCAGAAATGAAAATCCCAAGTTCATTGCCACCGGGTCCCCTACTCCTACTCCTACACTCCGGGTGATCCAACAAGATGCGTGACTGAATATCTCCCCCAGGCCCAAGTACTCCAACATTCTCTCCTGGTCTCCAAACTAGGTCGTGGTGCCCCTCAATGGTATAGATAGATATCCAGAATCCTCCTGCCGCGGTGATCGAAAGATCCGAAAATCCCGTCCCAGACAGCCTACCTCAGGCAGTTATATATATCCGACCCTATTCTCCACCCCAATACCCCCTGCCCCCCACCGCCTATCACCCATCACCCTCCCCCCTCCCCCTTATCAGCCGCCCCTCTCCTCCTCTTACCGCCCCACACCCCAAGACAAAGCGCACAAGGCACGACACTCCCCGCCACAACGGCCTGAAAAACCAACGCCCTCCCCATCCCCCCAGGCGGATCGCCCTCCTCGCCCATCTTCAACGCATTACTAATAATGATGAAAACACCACCGAGCAACTGCCCGCCAGCCCAGCAGATCGTACTCGACGCCTCCTCCCCGGCGGGCCACGTGACTTCGACGAGCCACTCCAAGGCCACAGGCACGAGGCTGAAGGAGGCGCCGCCCATGATGCTGAGGATGATGTAGGGGGCGACCCAGGAGCGGGTGCCGGGGGCCCAGATGAAGGCGAGGTAGGTGAGGAAGATGACGGGGACGAGGGTTTTGATGAGGGGGAGGTAGGCTTTTGTGCGGTCGATGATGGGGGAGGTGATGGCGGCGCAGACGAGGCCGACGAGGATGAGCAAGGCGCCTGCGATGCCGGAGGTTGTTTCGGTGAAGTTGTAGGGGGTGAGGATTTGGGTTAGGAGGGAGGAGAGGGAGTTGAAGAAGCCGACGTAGACGGCGAAGGGGAGGAGGATGAGGTGGAAGTTTGGGTTGCGGTAGAGGAGGCTGAGGGTTGTGCGGAGGGAGGGGGGGGTATGGGTGCTGCTGGGGGATACGGGGGTGGGGGGTTTGCCTGGGAGGAATAGGGTGGGTATTGTGGCGACCGTGGAGATGAGTGTGATGTAGAGGATCATGTTTGGGACCTGGCTAGGGTCCGTGGCCAGGAAGGGGCTTATTAATTGGCCCAGGGCGCCGCCGAAGGGGTTAGCGAGAGAGGCGATAGCGGTTGCGGAGACACGGCCGCGGGGGCTGAACCAGAGGGATGAGTAGCGGGTTGGAGCGGCGAGGACGAAGGGCTGGGCGAGGCCGATGAGGATTTGGCCAAACATTGTGAGGCCGAAGTTTGGAGGGGAGGTGCGGGTGCCAGCGTAGCGGATCCAGTTTCCGAGGAGGATGAGGATAGAGCAGGTGATCATGGATCCGCGTGGGCCGGAGCGGTGGAGGGTGTAGATTACGAGGGGGGCGGCGAAGACGAAGGCAAAGAGGAAGGAGGTGGAGAGCCAATTTATTATGCTGGGCGTCGTGGAATAGAATGTTGCGGCAGTGTTGGCGACGGCGGAGAAGGAGAGCCACTGCGTGTGCGGTTAGTCAGCGAAATCATTTCAGATCGCAATAGATGTAGAATGGAGGAGATGCTTACATCCCAGCTGACAATGATATTGAGCAAGATTAATTGACCCAGCCCGAACCATCTGATCTTGTAGACTTTATACTCAATTGGCGGCGCATGCTCAAGGGTCGTGGGATTGTTCACGCTCGATATCTGACGCGATGAGTCTGCTCGCTCTTCATTGTCTGCATACGACGCCTCCACGCGTGTGGCATTCTTGTCTGGCGCCTCCTCTTTCGGAATGCTATCCATCTCGGTCCAGTCGTCGTTGTTGCTGAGGAGGTGTTGGGCTTCACTTCGTTCGGCTCTTATGATAATCTCGTCGGACATGCCACAAGGCCATCATCAGAACCGGGTGCTATTGTTTTATTTGTGGAGTATATATAATATACAAGGAGTGACTCGGGTTCATTCAATGGGAGGCTTTAGTTTCAAGTTGAATGGCCTTTGGTCTAAACTACTTAAGGGGCTGAACCGGAGATCCATGTCCCCAGGAATAAGCGCTAGTGGCATGGTCTGAAATCACCAGCATCTTATCTGTTGCCATATCCCAATTTCCAAGCTACGCTGAACGTCTCTCCAACGCTATAAGCTCTATAAACACGAGAATACCGAATTATCCAAAGCAAAAACCGTTTCCTTGCCTCTTTACTTCAATACTCACATCGGACAATACACCACGATTTCGTTTCGCTGTTGGGCCTTGGCCCATTGCTTTCAACTTATTGAACAGGATTGAATCTCTCCGGACACAAAATTTGATGGTCTGTTGCAATTCCAATTGTCAGGTTCCACTGGGATTTTCCCTTCATCTCTAAGTTTTGGATTTGACCAAGATGCGAAGTGGGGGAAAAGCAAATGGACCTTCTAGATTTTCACCGACACATCTCCTGAATCATTATATATTTATGGGGACAGCACAGCGAGAAAAGTTCTGCTCATTGCGTACTATCGTGGCTCCCCAAAGCTATTGATACAGACCAAGATGATAGGTCTTCAGTCCTCCATTCCCAAATGCAATTGATGTCCATCGCTCTCCCGTTCCCCTATCTGTGTATCATCAGGCATAAAGCTTGCCATAAAGTGCCTGGGCCCTGCGAGACGCTTACATCGTTGCGTGAATGTATTCATCATTTACCATCCATTCTAGAACACGGCAACTCCTGCTCAACCACTTTATCGAAAACGCCAATCGTCGTCACAGACCAACCCGGTCCAAGCTGGTGACGGAAGTAGTACTTAGGCTGATCTTCCGCCCCTGGTCCCGGACGCCGGCGGCGAATGGTGATCGAATTCCAGGGCAGCACGAAACCCGCATTCATGATCCGCTGATTGGCTTCCTCGAGGGGAAGCTCGTACGCGATGGATTCCGGGTCGAGAGGGAGGTTTGCGTTGGGGTACCTTGACTCATGAGCTACCGGCCGGTTCCATTCTCCCCATGCGTTGAGGTTCGATGTGATGCTAATGTATGAACCGGCTCCGAGCGAGAAGAGTAGGAAGATATCTTTTAGGTTTTCTGTATCAATGGTCGTCGTTGCTCGAAGCGGCGTGCATTTCACGATATATAGCTGGGGGGGAGGATTATGCCGTCCCCAGCGGGCTTCCACAATGCGTGCGCCCAGGTTGACGTTCTCGTTCCAAGAGAGCTCATTGGTCGTATTCGTGGATTTGATGGCTGGGCCAATCGAGGCGATACCTTTCGAATTAGCAGTAGTGTTTTGCGCTTTGGCCGAAATAGCTGACGATGATTTGACGAAGGGAAGAAGACAGAAGGACCACACTCCGATAGAGAGGAGAGTGGCTATATGGGAGAGAATCAATGCACACCGTTGCATATTCGATCAGTCGAGGGGAATGTTCAAAGGTGCTTGAAGAAAGCTGTTCAATGGTAGTAAAAGACTCTTCTGGTTTGACCAGGAATTGAGGAGGAGAGCTGTAAGACATCTCTTAAATCCTAGAGCCTCGAAATGAGACAATACACGCATACCATGCGCGTACTATGCATGCGCCAATGTTCTGCGACACCCGCGTAATAGCATGGCCAATGAAAGCAGTCTGTGAATGAATCTTATGAAGACCAGACGAGGATCAATAATCTGGAGTGCAATTTTCAATGCGTACGAAGTCTACTCATCTTGATCAATCTTTATAACAATTTCACAGGAGCGAAAGCACTCCCAATCCCATGATTCTTTCCTACCCCTTTGCGCCTTGCTCCGGGTCACCACGTTCCCAATGACTCTCACACACCCCTCACCTTCTCAACATAGTCGGGGCTAGCATTCTCGTATTCAGAGGTGAAGAAGCGCGACGAATTCTTCCCTAGCCACGAATTCATGTTGGCAATTTCTTGCTTGAGCTTGCTGACTGATTGGGTGTCCATGTTGGTTTGGGCGATGAGCTCGGGGAGTGAAACTTCGAATATGATATGTGTCAGCTGATGACCAAGAGGAAAAGAAGTGCATGTGGATGTGGGCTGGATGGTGATGGGGAAAGATGTGTTATGTACCCAATAAGCGACACAAATGCTCTGCCCCGTAAATGTCTGCCATGCTCTTGCCTGCAAAGCCATCCTCCCCAGACTCGACGAATTTGCGAACTTCGTAGTATTGCTCGCGCTCGAAACGATAGAGCAAGACCCGTCCAAGACATTGCTCAAAGTAATCCTTCATACCCACCACCATTTCCTCCAACAAGTCAGCCTCAGCGGAACCGAGCCGACGCTTTCCCTTCTCTTCTTCAAAGTATGTGTTTAGGATTTCGCTGACAGGGTGTGCGGATGGCAGGGGTACGAGCGACATGTTCTTAGTGACAAATTCCCAATCGTCGACGAGGATGGACTTCAGGTGGTCAGAGACGGGGATGTTGACGGCGGGGCGAGAGCGCCACGTTTCTTCCTGCAGTTTGACGGACTGTTTGTTAGCTTTGTTCACACTCTTAAGCCTTCTACACTGTTCTTTGAGGGAGGTACCGAGGGATCCTCGGTTTCAGAAGAACTGCGAGCCCTTTCTTTTTCGGCTTGTTGTACGTCTTCTTCCTCAAATCCCGCGGGCTGCTTCTGGACACGGCCCGACCGGCGGAGTGAAGCCGTAAGCGCATCGGAAGGAATGTTGGGAGGGGTGGGAGGAGGAGTCGGAGTGCCTGCGACCTGGGGGATGTCTAGTCTAAGTCCAGAGCTCCCTTTGGCCTTCCGCACGTGGTCCAGTTCTGTATCCTCTGCTTTATTTGCACCTTCCGTTTCTTCATCTTCCTCTTGGTCTCCATCTGTAACATGAGGGGCTCTGTCTTCGATGTCTTCCTCTGAGGTGGCAACATTTCGGAACTGAGGGTCTGTCACCGGCTTTGAAGCTGGAGCGCTAACAGCAGACCTGGTACCGAATCGCCTAGATGAAGTAGGTGTGTCGAGATGGCTGAGTGAATCCGTTAGTTCCAGGATTTCTTTTCGCACTTTCTTGGCTGAAGTGATATGATCTCCGGCCTGAGAGGCAGCCTTATCGCCACGAGTACGACCTCCATGCGTTGATGGTGTAGGTCTGTCATGACGACTGAGAGAGTCCTTGAGCTTTGCGAGCTCTTTCTTTGTCATGATTGAGTGAAGCGATGACCGTGGAAATGTGGCGGAGAGAAAAAGTTGATCGTGGCAGCGGAAGCAACGGAGAGACTCGGTGTTGGGGACTTTCTTGTTCCCAGGTATCTTGAACAGGAACTTCGATGCCAGATCTCCGATTTCGGAATCATCCAAGCGAAGTTGTCTGGTACTTGTGGAGGTGTGAGGTGTCTTGAACTACCATCATCCCCGTTTCAAAACTTCCGATCAATCTCCTTGAGCGCCTTGTCCTTGACCTCTTGATTGGCATTTGGCGTCGACGGAGGAACGTGTCCAAGTCATTCTAATAATGATGGCGATGCCTGTCCTCCTGAGGTAGATGATGCTTGTTGTTTTGGGAACGAAGAAGCTTGCAAAGTCGAGAAGCAAACTTCTATGTTGGGCCGCTCTTCCCTGGGGAGCGACACCATCGGTGGTGGGGTTGGTCTTACCTCAGATGTGCCCTGTCCGGTGTAGGGAGCATTTGAAGGGAAACGTGCGCTTTGCGATAAAGAAAAGTTAATCACGAACCTTTTCGATTTCAAAATCTCTACCTCGCTTTTGACCTCGTCCTGTGGCAGCTACAGACAATTGACGATCTTCACTGCCACGAGTAGAGCTGAGGTCTGAATCCACAGCCTTTTTCTTTGGCAAGTGCCTTGGTTGCAAGCGGAAGCGTAGCGCATCCAGCTCTCCTCGGAGACTTGCCGCTAGTTGCTTATTCTCGTCTGACAGTTTACGAAGGCGGTCTTGGGAAACCCAATCATCCCAGCTGGGCGAGGTTGCCACAATCATTAGTACAGGAGACGAGATGAGGTCCTCGAAAACAGGCTGATCTTATGGTACACAGCCAATTGTAAAGCGCTAAGTATTGCGATTGATGGTAGTGATTGATGAAGGCAAATCAAGGTTTCCTTCTAGTGGACTGTTGAAGGACAAGATGGAAAGAGTGGTGGTGCAAGAGTCACTTGGTACAGGCTTATCTCTTGAATAGGAGAAAAGCAAGAAAGAAGAGTTCTGTAGAGAAAATGAGGCTTGCTGTAGAGATGAGGAGGCTGATTTATTCGAAAGTGAACGAAATCGATATTATAACATCTAATAGCAAAATTCCAAATTTCGAAGCAGTACTTACGTATTCTTCCATCCCTTGTAATGGATTTTGTATTCCATAGGGCTCTTCTTGTCCTTGGCATCGACGTTTCTCGCTTCGAGGACTTTGGCTTCGTAGAGGAGTTCATGGTGGAAGCAGAGGATTTTTTCGTCTTTAGCGAAGACCGATTCTCTTTGTGGAGCCATGATGAGCGCCTAGATTGATCCTCAAGAAGAGGGTGAAGTCGTTCCAGCAAGCTAGAAGCAACCAATAAGAGTATGATCGATGAAGCCTGGAGAAAATTAAGTAGTGGAAGAGATGAAAGATTGTGATAGTTGAGGCGTGCGAGGCATGGAGAAGCATATAAAATACATGTATTATATTTGAGTGTCAGGGGTATTTACACTAGCGCCAAATTCCCTCTGCATTAGCTCAGCCTCTGCTGACTGTCTACTATGTTTTTGTGTTCATAACGTACAGCCTGACCATCTCTGTACCTACATATGTAACAAGCATCAAGTTCCTCTTCTCAACAATGCAAGGCTTCTTGATATTCTAGATACCGCAGCACCAGTTATCGGCAGTGGACTCCTTTGAAGCTGATCTTGGGACCGCTCTACACCTTCCTCCTATTTCGAGCGTTGGCAGAAGCACAGAGCTCATATTTAAAGGTGACTCTGGATTCACAATCTGTCAGCTACTGTCTGGCTTCAGAAATCATGCATGAGAGCCGATGGGGCTGTGGTGGGTCAGATTAAATTCTCTCGTGTTGTTGGCGCTCAGAGCATCGTCCACTTTCCCTGTGCCGGATGCTCGCTAATTTGTTTCGATGTTGAGATCTTCTCTGCATCGATTATGCATCTATATGAAGAGTGATGAAAGACGTATAAATATACTGGCTGTCTCTTTACATATCGATATGACTCATGATTGACGAGTAATCATGGACCCTGTCAGCGTTGTCGGCCTTTTAGGGAGCATTGAGAGCATCGCGGAAGGCGCCTTTAAGTTGGTTGCTTTTATCAACACGATCAGGGAAGGAGGGAAGCAAAGGCTCCGATTGTTCACCGAGCTTAATTCGTTATGGATGGTCCTGGTACTCCTCGGAGCACATCTCAAGTCAGAAGAGGAAGAAATCAGCGAGGCCTGGGTCAAAACCATCGCCGTGCTCGACGAAGACGATGGTATTCTGGACCAAATACAAGCTGCCTTTGATAATCTTACGAGCCGTCTGCAGCCCAAGACTGGCCATCGCAAGGTTTTACAGACGCTTCGATGGCCGTTCGACAAGTCCGAGGTCGAATCTCTGGTTGTTCGTCTCGAACGGCTGAAAGGCTCGCTTGATCTTGCCATGAATAGTACAAATGCGGCTGTCATTTGTGAGATCCAAAATGATACAAAGGCGATGAGGCTTAATGTCGCTAACGACGAGGTCAAGTCGATTATAGATTGGATATCGAACCTCAGCTTTTTGAAGCAGCAAGTGAGTCTACCGTCAAGTTACTGCTCGCAGCTGACGACCCTTCTCAGGATGATTTTATCAAGCAAGCCCGGGCTGGCACTGGCGAATGGTTCTTGGAGCGAGACGATTTCCGGATATGGGCGTCGAGCGAGGAAGCAATGCTCTGGTGTCCGGGCATCCCTGGAGCGGGTAAAACCTTCCTTGCATCCATCGTAGTAGAGTATCTGAAACAGTATGGGAAGGAGAAAAATGTGACGGTCCTTGTCATATATTGCGGTTACAATGAGGCAAAGAGCCAATCGATCGACAACCTCATTGCGGCCCTCATCAAACAGATTCTGCAGTCACGACCTGACGTTAGCAAGGAGCTCAAAGAACTCTACAAGATCCACTCCAGAACTGAAGTCTTCCCGTCTCTTCAGGACTTGACTCGGATTCTTCGCGCCGAGCTTGCTAAGTTTGATAATTGCTATATCATTGTTGACGCACTCGATGAGATTCTCGAAGAATCGAATCGGCAATTGCTACTCGAAACACTTGTACATGGCAAGGTCAATATCATGGTGACCTCACGACCCCTCGACAAGATTGGGGAATTGTTTGGACTGTACACAGAAACCACCTGTGATGGCTGCGAGGAAGGAAATCTACGCATTCTCTATCATTGCAAGCAATGTGTGGGTAATGGATTCGACCTTTGCGAGGCCTGCAATGGTAAGGATATGACCTGTCCGCAGGAAGGTCACTATATAATCAAACAATTCGGCACTCGTGAGATAGAAATAGAAGCCACAGAGTCGGATGTACGCAACTACGTTCAGTGGCGGGTGGACCACGAACCAAAACTGCTCGATAGTGTCACAAAGAAAAGAGCACTCCGAGAGGAGATTGCATTGACGATTGTGCAGCAGGCCAATGGCATGTAAGTTATGTTTTACTTGCATATCCCAAGAATTTAAATTTGCTGTGGCTTCCTTGGAACCAAGGGTAGTAAATGTGGCCCGAGCATTGGCCACATCCTATCCTATATGAAGATATCCCACCACTGAGTCCAGCAAATACGCCCATCACACTGGTAATCGTTTCGCATACAAAAGACTTGCTTCTGAATGACTCAATGATGCAGGAGGAAGGACCGTCAAGTAGTGGGGAATAAATATTTAATAGGAGACACAAGTTCATGGATAGCTTCACTCCTCGATTCAACGATGGCTGACTGTGGACTCTCAGGTTCTTGCTCGCGAAGTTGCACATGGACTCGTTGGCCACCAAACGCACTCCAAGAGCAGTTCAAGAGGCTTTACAGAATTTGCCAGCTAAGATTGGTGATACTTATGATCAAGCTATGCAGCGGATCGAGGCCACCAACGATGATGATCGAAAGATTGTCATGAACTTTTTGCTTTGGATCGCGTTTGCGACACGGCCCCTCAGTGTTGCCGAAGTTGAGCACGCATCGTCAATCTCTGCGAACGCTACCGACATTGATGAAGATGAAGTCCTCAGTGCTAGCGATCTCACATCTATGTGTGCTGGACTGGTCATCATCGATGCCAGCGACGTAGTACGTCTGGTCCATTTTTCGGCGCAGAACTACTTCAGAGAGAACCGTGCAAAATGGTTCTCAAACGGCCATAAAAGTCTCGCTCGAGACTGTCTGACATATCTGTCTTTCCAAGCATTCGAGAGCGGCGCCTGCTCCGGGCCCACAGAAAGTGACGACTTCAAACAGAGGTCATTACAATACCCTTTGTTAGAATACAGCTGCTCGTACTGGGGTCGTCATGCTTCGCGGATGGCCTCACAAGGCGACCTAACAGATGAGATCGTGGCCTTCCTGAACAAGAAACCACAACTTGGCGCCTCCGTCCAGGCTTTGTGGTACTCCGATAGTGCAGATGTTGCGGATTGGGATGTAAGGAGTGGTGTCCATCCGTTACATCTAGCAGCCTATTTTGGTCTGAACCGAGTGGTCTTGAGGCTCCTGAGTGCCGGGGCAGTAGTTGACTGTCGCGATTCTTCTCGGACAACACCCCTCATGTACGCTGCTTCAGGCGGTCACGCTTCTGTTGTGCAGGCTCTTCTTAGAGAAGGGGCAAATCTAAATCTACTATGCGACCGCAGCAGCTCCGCACTGCATCGCGCGATAGCATCGGATCGTGTTGATGTAGCTCGAGTCTTGCTTGATCACCCGGACATTGACATCAACGTCCTGGATACTAGCCGCAACGATCAAACACCGCTCATGCTGGCAGCTTCTCTCAGACGCTCAACAATGATACCAATACTTCTGCATAGGCCGGGTCTAGACGTGAATCTCCAGTCTGGCTCTTACAGTTCGACAGCCCTTACTCTCGCAGCATCCTCGGGTGACGCACATATCGTTCGGCAAATATTGGCCCATCCAGATATCGAAGTCAATAAGAAAAATCGTTGGAACACGGCCTTGACCGAGGGCGCTAGGGATGGTTCTCGATCTGTCGTGGAAGCTCTCCTGGACCATGGCGCAGACCCTGAGATACAGGAAGGTATAGATAGCCCAAGCGGAACCCCGCTGAACCGTGCTATCGACTATGGCTATGTCAGTGTTGTACGTCTCCTGCTCCAAAGAGGCGCCAACCCAAAAGTGCTTGACGCATACAAACGAACAGTCATCCATAGTGCCGCCGTGAACGGCAGAGACGACGTTCTGCGTGTACTGTTCGAGCAGTCAACATGCGCCGACGTCAATGCGCAAGGTAACAATGGGAGAACGGCCTTACATGATGCAGCGTACTTCAACTTCTGCTCCACCATCAACATCCTCTTCGAGAACGGCGCCCGGACGGACATACATGATGACATGAATCGCTCTCCCCTCGGCGTAGCAAAAGATAACAACAACCTAGATGCTCTCTCGCTCCTCCAAAAACTCCGAAAAGAAGAAAGCCACCGCGACGAATCAATTGGTCGGCTCAAGCACACAAACACATCCATCGACAACAAAGAGGCCGAATTTTTGAAAGCTACAAAGCTTGGCATGATCGAGACCGTCCAATCTTTCATCAAGTTGTCCCGCACAGACCCAACCATCGACCTCGACCTGGTCGACCTGGACCGGCACAGCGCACTGCATCTGGCCGTACAAGGAGCGCACACCCAGATACTCCAACTATTGGTCGACGCCGGCGCCAACGTTAACACGCTCGATCGCTTAGAACGTACGCCTCTGCACTGGTGCGCTCTTGATCAAAACTATTCCGCCGCGGAATGCCTGCTTGATGAGGGTGCCGACGTGGAGTTGAAAGACCACTATGAGGAAACAGCTCTACACATTGCCTTGAGCAACCCCAACTCCGCTTTGACAGTTCTTCTCCTCGAGCATGGCGCCATACCTCCGGACACGAGGTTACAAGCCGCTTTATTCGCGGCAGCGCAATGGGGGAGTGCGGATCTGGTGAAGCGGCTTGTGGAGGTGGGGGCTGATCCTTTGAAGAAAGACAACTATGGGTCGAGTCCATTCCACTATGCGCAGAGTGGGGAGAATGAAGAGACGGCGAAGATGATCCTGAAGCTTTGCGAGGAAAGGGAGAAGGGTGGAAGTGGACAGCAGAAAAAGCTTTCGTAGAACGCCAATCCCACCATCCCTCAGTCTTTTCTCAACATCAAATCAAGTATGGGCAGATACCTTCTAGAAAGAAGTAAACGATCATTGTGATTAGCTCCAGCAAAGCGAAAACCGTACTCCCCCCACACATTTTCATGCATCCCCCCAAACATCCAAACCCTCCCTCCCAGAATCACCCCCCAGAAATCCAACCAATCACAACCCCCCAATTCCCTCCGCCGCCAACGAGCAAAAAAAACCCTCTCCTCACCTCAACCTCCTACATCCATCCAGCACCGCCCACCACCCCATCCCACCCAACCAATTCCCTCCTTTCGTAGCCCAGCATGCCCGACTTCACCTCAATCCTCTCAACCTTCACCTCCTCCCTCCCAACCCTCTTCACCGAACTCCACGCCGACGCGCCCCCGGACGCCTCCTCGGACGCTGAGAAACGCGAGGAAAGCGGGGAAAAGGAAGCGAGCGGTGAGGAGAAGGGGAAAGAGGAAGCTACCAATGGGGAGGGAGAAGGAGATGATGGTGATGAGGCGGGCGGGGAGGAGGGAGAAGAAAAGGAAGAAGAAGAGGAGGAAGAGGAGGAGGAGGAGCCAGAGGATTTGAAGCCAAAGCTCGAAGCTGGTATGTGATTCCCTCTATTCTATCAATCTCTCCAGCGCCTGCTTTCTCCCCCACCCCTCCGCATCCCCCCATCCCACCCTCTCCTTTTCCCCTGTCTCAGCCAACAGTTCCATCCCCCCAAAATTTCCCTCGCCCACAACAACCTCAACCCACCCCGCCCCTCCCTCC
>JAABUQ010002963.1_pt1 | contig 32219 bp, 35 predicted proteins | sample 5560001 | NCBI WGS metagenome assembly JAABUQ01 (sample SAMN10711888, study PRJNA513371) | rock metagenome | isolation source: Antarctica rocks | place: Antarctica: Victoria Land, Finger Mt nord | collected 2015-12-18 | reverse complement strand
CTGGGCCGCTCCTCTCGGAGGAAGGTGTCGATTACCGTTACCTTCGAGAGGAGAGACCTGCTTAAGCTCTCAGGGGTTCAAATCTCCGATGCCGCTGGGGGTTCAAATCTCCGCTGCCGTTTCCACGAACGACGCGGAGATATCGGCGACGCCCTGCGTCGACTGCGCTTTGACTTGCTTTACGCCTGGGAGCGTCGTGAGTTCGCGTGAGAGCGGTCGCGTCAGACTTGCTTGGACGAGGCTTGGCGCGAGGTCGCTGTTTTCTGCACGGACGTTTATTCGCGAGAACTCGAGCGGCGGATAAAGCGACACGGGTAGTATCGCCGCGGCAAGCGCTCCCGCGATCGTGAGGACGATGATGATGGTGTAAATGGCGAGACGCTGCGCAAGCGCTGCCCGCAAAAGGCGAATCATACACGGCTCCACGGTAACGACGTCGTCCGGTGCCCATCGGCGACGCGAAGCGTCAGAAGCCGAGTGGTACGAATCTACGAACGGGCGTCAGAAAGAAAAGCGGAGATCGCGGGCGAGCGGTGGAGCGCGTTCACCCAGATGTCGTGCAAGGGAGCAGCTACGGCGATGAATGACCGCGCGCGTCCGGTCGACGCGTTGTCGGACGTCAGACGTGCAGATATCAAGTATGATCGTGATGACCAACGCGACGACGCGCTCGAGCGTCCGCTCTACGGCGCGCATGAAGGCGAATAGGCCGAGACACGCGAGAACGCAAATCCCCGCATGGATGGCGAGCGCAACGACAAGTGGCCCGCCGAGCCAATCCCAACCTTGCTCCATGTGGCCGCTCTGCTCGACCAGACGGGCACTTTCCATCGCGTACCGAGCGGCGAGTGCGACCGCGTACGAAGCTCCCAACGCCGACCAAGACCACCGCGACGAGATATCCCGCGCAGCTTCTTCGATCCAATCGCCCTTGGAACGCAGAACCGCGAGCTTTTCCAGCACGCTCGTTAGAATGCAAAGGAAGAGCAAGCCGACTACGACGGCGGCCGTACAAATGAGGCTGCGCTGGTCGTGCACAGCGTAGCTCCGACCGAAGAGCCCGATACTGGCAGATCCTTCGATCGCCCAATCACTGAAGAGCGCCGATAGCAGAGCTGCGGCGAGAAAGAGCAACACGCGCCGAAACCGACGGGACCCTTCCACGCGGTCCCCGTTCGTCGGCGTCAGGCGAAGCCCTCGGATATGGCTAGTGTACGTGGGACTGCGGCTAGCCGCAGCAGTCGTCGCCGATCCAGGCCTCGCGACCCTCTTTGACAAGAAAGTAAGTGATCGCGAGGGACGTGACGCTGTCGAGCCACCAGAGGTGGAAGAGCACTTGTGCGATCAAGCCGACGACGACGACCGCCGACAGATAGCCGCAGGTGATCGCCTCGACGGCGTCCGCACGTAGCGCTCGACTTCCGAGCTGCTCGGCGACGCGGATCTTCGCACGAGACAAGATCACCATCGCTGGTATGGCGATGATGGCAACGGTTAAGCCGGGGAGGGAAAATTCCGCGCTCTGATGTTGCCAAAGCCCCCAAGCCGCGCTCGCCACGACGTAGACCGCAAGAGTAAATAAGAGTGCCCCGGCAATCTTTCCAGCGCGTCGCTCCGCGGATTCGGAGAACTCTCGGCCGCGCTTGATCTCGACCGTCAGGCGCCACATCAAAACGCCGGCCGATGCGAGCTCGATCACGCTATCGAAGCCGAACGCGACCAGCGTAAGACTGCGAGCCGCAAATCCCGACCAAAGTGCGACAGCCGCTTCGACCGACATCCAACCCAAAGTCATCCATTCGAGCAAAAATGCCTTCGCAATGAGCGCTGGGCGCGAGCTCGCGATCGAGCCTGTACGAATGTCGCTCATTCTATAGATGTTCCATCGAATCGTCACGCTTGCGCCGAGACAGCAGCTCGGTTATCGCGAGCGCGACCGGCGTCAGGACGCTCAGTTGCAACAGCGGAAAGATTGCGATTCCGAAGAGCGTCGGCATACTCGGATCATATGCCCAGAACCTGGCGTGCAAAGCCACGAATTCGACGAGCGCCGCGATCGGAAGCCCGATGATCGCCGTCATCGCATAAAGTCTGACGCCATTGGGTGCGTTTCTTATCCGTCGTAATACGACGTAGGCGATCCCGATGATTCCATACGTCATGATGGTGTCGCCGATCGAAGCGAGTACGCACCACGCGACGTGCAAAACCACTGATAGACCGGACGTCAGGTACACCGGCATTTGAGCCAATTCCCAAACGAGGTTTATCGAAGCTGCGACGGGTGCCAGCAGCCGCAGCTTCAGAGGGTTACGCGCGGGTCGTCTCCCGCTCGAGCTCTTTTGCAAGTTCGAGTGCTTTCGCGCGCACGAGATCTCCAATCTCCGGACTCGTTCGGCGGGTTGGCCCTTCGGATCGGGAAGTCCCCCATCCGCATCGATGCGAGGCACGCCTTCGACATCACAACCCATCTTGATCTCGGGAGCGCCTACAGTGCCCCGCGTCCGCCGTCCAGGGCGCCGAGCGTAGGGCTCGCTTAACATGACAGCACGGAGACCGGATATTTTCCGATCTCGACGTCAACGGAAACCAAAGTTAAGCCCTCGATTTGCGCCTGCGCGATGAGGATTCTATCGAACGGGTCCGCATGGTACGCCGGCAATCCGGAGAGCGCGAGAGTGTGGCCAACGGTGATCGGTAGCTCCTTGAAGCCGAAGTGCTTGATGCGGGAGGGGATGTAGATCGCGGGTGACGTGAGCAACGGCAGCTTCCCAAGTGCGTGTTTTAGCGTGATTTCCCAGCTGACCGCGGCGGAGACGAACACGTCGTTGGCGGAGTTCTCGATTTCGGCGCGTGCTCTCGACGGTAGTTTGTGCGGTTCGCCGAGAGCCCAGATAAAGGCATGCGTGTCGAGTAGAAGCCGCACGTCTACGGATTTTCGCTCGTGAAAAGCGTGGCAATCGCCGCGTCGGACTCGTTGAAATCCGACGGCAACGCAACTAGCCCCGCATCGATTCCCAACGCGCGACGCGGCGGTGAACCGTACGGAACGATGCGTACGACGGGCATACCATCGAGCGCGATTGCAATCTCCGGCTCGACGCCGGAACGGACCTCGCGGACGAGTTCGGAAAGGCGCGCTTTCGCATCGCCGAGGTTAACGAGCTTCACCGCCCTAGTCTACCTGTTGTGACTATGTTAGTCAACGTGTCTTGACCTCGGTCGCTAGCCGGGCGCGGTTTCAGCCGGCTTTGGCGTATGGCCGCGGGGGTCGGTCCGCAGATCGACAACACTTCGGGCGCGACGTTCCTTTGCGGAGCGCACGTGCCCAAGAACCGCGAAAGGACTCCTCTTTGGCTTCAGTTCTCGGACGCCTCAAACCGATGGGGACGATCCTCGCGCAAGGCGACGACCAGCATCACGGGCTCAAGCGATCTATGGGAGCCGTCGGGCTTACCGCGATGGGAGTCGGCGCAATCGTAGGCACCGGAATATTCGTGTTGACCGGCCATGCCGCCGCCGTAAACGCTGGTCCCGCGCTCGTTATCTCATTCGTCGTCGCCGGCATCGTCAGCGCGCTTGCCGCGCTCTGTTATGCCGAACTCGCTTCGACGGTGCCGATCTCAGGCAGCGCCTACACCTACACCTACGCAACGCTCGGCGAATTCATTGCGTGGATAATCGGCTGGGATCTCATTCTTGAATATGCCGTCGGCGCCGCGACCGTAAGCGTCGGCTGGTCGGCATATTTCGTCGACTTTTTAAAATCGGCGTTCGGCGTTCAGATTCCGGCCGCGCTGCACGCGGCGCCAACCGCGGGCGGCATCGTCGATCTGCCGGCGATGATTATCGTTCTGCTGGTGTCGGCACTGCTCATTCGAGGAACCGGCGAGAGTAACGTCGTCAACCAAATTATCGTCGCGGTCAAATTGTGCGTCGTGGCGTTCTTCATCATCGTCGGCGCGGGCCACATCAATCCGGCCAACTGGCACCCGTTCGCACCATTCGGCGCGATTGGCATCTTCGGCGGAGCGGCGATCATCTTCTTCGCGTATATCGGCTTCGACATGGTCTCGACGTCGGCCGAGGAGTGCCGCAATCCTAAAAAGGACTTGCCGATCGGCATCCTCGGTAGCCTCGTCCTTTGCACGCTTCTTTACATCGCGGTCACGGCCGTGCTTACCGGGATGGTAAAGTACGATCGGCTCAACGTCGCCTCACCCGTCTCGTACGCGATGATTTCGATCGGACTGAACTGGGCCGCAGCGATCATCTCCGTCGGCGCAATCGCCGGCCTGACGACCGTGTTGCTGGCGCTGCTCTTCGGTCAGAGCCGGATATTCTTTGCGATGTCGCGCGATGGTCTCTTGCCGCCCATCTTCAGCAAGATCAACCCGAAAACACGAACACCGTGGATCTCGAGCGCTCTCATCGGTATCGTCGTTGCCGTCACGGCCGGACTTACTCCGATCGATACGCTCGCCAAGCTCGTCAATATCGGGACGCTCGCCGCGTTCGTTCTCGTATCGATCGGCGTTATCGTCTTGCGCCGCAGTCAACCGGACCTCAAGCGCGGATTCACGGTTCCGGGGGTTCCCTGGGTGCCGATCCTCTCGATGTTGGGCGATCTGTTTTTGATGGCGAATCTGCCCCTCGAGACGTGGATCCGATTCGTGATTTGGTTAGTGATCGGCTTCGCCGTCTACTACTCGTACGGCCGGCGCAATAGCGCACTTTCGAAATAATGACCGTGCGGCGTGCTTAAGCAAAGGTCGGGCGCCGGACGGCAGCCCTGTCAGGCGTCGACGTCGGTCGACAGCGCGATGTCTTTCTGGGCATCGAGCGCGGCGAGCCGGCCCACTAGGGCCGCACGGATCTTCGTGTAGGCGTCGCTACCGAGGGTGATCCGCCTCGGCGCAGGGCTGCGGTCTACCGAATCGATCATGACCCTCGCCATCTTCACGGGATCGCCGGGCACTGAAAACGCACCGCCCGCAAGGGCACGACGCATTTCTCCGGCCGGAGTATCTTCGTAGACGGCCATGGGCGGCGCGGTGACGAGGCCGCTACCGAAGCTCGTTTTGGCGGGGCCCGGTTCCACGAGCGTGAACTCGATGTTAAATGGCGCCACTTCCTGGGCGGTCGCCTCGACGAATCCTTCGATCGCCCATTTGGTCGTGTGATACAGGCTGAAATTCGGATAGGTAATCTGGCCACCCTCGGACGAGAGCTGCAGAATGCGGCCGCCGCCTTGAGCTCGCAGATGTGGCAGGGCGGCGCGGATCACTTGGATCGAGCCGATGACGTTGGTTTCGATCTGACGCCGGATTTGGTCGTCGCTCACCTCTTCCGCAGCGCCGAAGAGAGCGTAGCCCGCGTTGTTCACGACGACATCGATGCGGCCCATAGTGTCGAAGGCGCTATCGACGACGCGGCGTACGGCCTTCGTATCGGTCACGTCCAGCGGCGCTACCCAGAGGCGGTCGCCATAGTGCGCTTTGAGGTCGTCGAGAGCGTTCACCGTGCGCAGGGTCGCGGCCACGCGATCGCCGCGCTCCAGCAGTTTCTCGGTCAGCTCCCGTCCGAAGCCTGAGGAGGTGCCGGTGATGAACCAGCTGAGTTTGCGCTTTTGCATGATCGGAGCATACGCCGCCCGCGAGCGCCCAACCAGACGTCACCCGATGCTATCAATGGCAGTGTAATGGAGACCGGCAGTCAGGGTGTGAGGCACGCGTGAGCATCGGCTCAAGGCTTGTGCGGATCGACGCCGGATTCGTCACACTGGCGTCCACCGTTGATGCAGTGAGCCACGAGCGCTGCTTGCGCGCCGTCGTCCCAGACGTTGATGAAGTCCTCGTGAAACGTGTAGCCGCCCCCCGACGATAGTGCCAGCCTCATGTCGGATCCGTTTACCGGATAGGGAACTTTGAATTCGAGCATCGGTAACGCGACGGAATGGCCCTGCGGACAGGCACCGCGAACGGGGTACGCCATGTGATCGCGGTGGTTCGGGCTATCGAGGTTGACGCCATCCCAGCAGCTTGGCGCCTTGAGCCTGGCGATCAACTTCGATCCGGACGGACACTGCGCCGGGAAGTCTTTCTGATGGTATGTGTTGCCGCACGACCACTCCCCCGTGAACTCCGCCGGTGACACCGCCTTCGAATCGCCGGCAATCAATTTCAGTCCTCGCGGGAACGGCCGAACCGCAGTGTAATCGTCGATCCCCGACTTGTAATACACGATGATCTCTTCCGGGTCGACGACCTTTCCCTGCGAGAACAGCGTCGGCGTCCAATATGCCGACTTGTCGCCGGACTGCTCGCAGTTCGTCGCGCCCGCCTGGAGGGATTGCGCCGTCGAGGACGCGTCGGTCGTGGTGTTGCCGAAGAAGGTGTGGTCGTGCGTTGCACCCGGCCGGCCGGGATAGACGATCGGATCGTCCTTAGCGTGCCGCGATACGTGACAATTTGCTTGAAACTCGTGGTACTGCGTTCTAGGCGGGTTCCCGGCCACGACCGCAACGGATTCGCGCGCGACCGACGATTGCGCCGGTGTCCCGGCGCTCTGCAACGGTACGGTTGAAGAACCCGATGACGACCCGCAGCCGGCAGCGAGCGTCAGCGAGACGGAAAGGGCGACTGTTCGTGAAGTCAGCATGCGCGCGCCCTTACATCTGCACGGCGCTCGACCCCCTTTGCGTTCACGACCGGCGCAGCCGCTGCGTTGGCCTACCGCGCGAGTGTGACGTGCGCTACAGCGTCGCGCACGGGCGCAGGTTGTGCGCTATCCGTTCGCGAGGCGCGCTGCGTCGCAGGTGTCATGGCGACGGTTTCGCAAGAATCTCTCGGGAGTCGTACCGGCTTGCAGAGATAGCGGGGAGCGCACATGGCCGATATCACCGAATTGATTTTGAACGATCACGAGCGCTTTCGGCGCCAGTTCTTCGCCCTCGACGCCGCGGACGGCCCAGAAGCGTTGGCCGCCATTTGGCAGCCGCTGGCGGAACTGCTCGAAGTTCACGCAGCCGCGGAAGAAGCGATTTTCTATCCCGAACTGCTCAAGCGTGGTGTCGACGGAAAACCCGAGACCAAAGACGCGATTAAGGATCACAACAAGATCCGCGATGCCGTCCGCGATGCTGCGCAGAACGCGGTCGGTGACAAGAAGTGGTGGGCCGCCGTGAAGCGCGCGCTCGACGAGAACAGCGATCACATGGCCGAAGAAGAGCGCGGCGCTCTACCGGACTTCCGCGAGCACGCCTCCGAGTCGGTTCGCAACGAACTAGGCGCGCGCTTCTCGCAGTTCCTCACCGAACACAAGGGCGCGCGCGGCATCGACGTCAGCGACAAAGACCCGGGCAAATACATTCGCAGCGGTGGTGCCGAGGCGCATTGAATCCTCGATAGCCACGCTTACGGTTCATCGCACCATGTCGCGGTGTGCCGGCAGGCCCGGAATGCCATGAGCTGCGAGGGCGGCACGGACGACGGCGCGCGCAACGGCTTCAGCGGCCATGATCCCGAGGATCGACACGTTACCGGTTCGTTTCGAGGTTCCGGTAGCCAGCGCGAAGATCGTTTCGCCGTCGTACATCGTGTGCACCGGATCGATCGTGCGTGCCAACCCGTCGTGCGCCATTTGGGCGATCTTTCGCGCTTGTGCTTTCGTTAGGACGGCATCCGTTGCAACGACGCCCAGGCTTGTCGCCGTACCCGGAAGGAATCGCGCCGGCACTTCGCCGCCCAGCACGGCGCTCGTGGTCGCTATCAAGCGTTTGCCGTCGGGCGATCGTGCACCGGCAATCACCGCGCCGGTTGTTGGGTCGATGACGTCGCCTATCGCATTGACGGCAACCATCGCGCCAACGGTCCATCTCCCAAGACTCATTGAGGCTGTGCCCAGACCGCACTTCATCGCACGTTTCATCCCGAAGAATTTACCGACGGTGGCGCCGGCTCCGGCGCCGACGTTGCCGCTGGCGGGAAATCGCGTGCTCGCGTTTTCGGCTGCGGCATAGCCGGCAGCAGCATCCGGCCGGATTCGCCCGTCCCCCACGGCAAGATCGAAGAGAATCGCGGCCGGAACGATCGGAACTTTGGCGACGCCGGCGTCATAGCCGATTCCATGCTCTTCGAGATAGCGCATAACGCCCGATGCGCTGTCGAGACCAAATGCGCTGCCGCCGGCGAGCACGATGGCGTGAGCTTTCTCGACGAGGTTCATCGGGTCGAGGAGATCCGTCTCGCGCGTCCCGGGGGCGGCGCCGCGCACATCCACACCGCCGGTCGCACCCGCTTCGGTGATGATGACGCTGCAGCCCGTCAAGCGCCGCGTGTCGGTGAAATGCCCCACCTTCACGCCGGGAACATCGGTAATTGCGTCCGTGCCGGCGGTTCCAAGCGCTGTCGTTGCGTCGATGAATCGCGCGCGTTTCATCGGGCGTGTTTTCGCTATCGAACGACCGCCGCCCGCAGTCGAACTCGTTCCTAGAGGGAGAGGCGCTGCTCGACGATGAGCGCCGAACCGGTAAAGGCCGGCGAGCGCGATGAGCTTGGGAACGTGGTAAGGCCGCGGAAAGCCGTTCGCCGGAACGTGACCAAGAGTGAAGACTTAGGCGTCTGCTGGATCTCCACACCGGCGAAAAACAGCCGTTGCGCAAAGTCGATAGGCTCCGAAAATGCACCCTTGATGGCGTAGCGACCGACTCCGATTGCGCCCACTACCGTCGGCGACAGGTGCCGCGAGTACGTGAACACTGCTTGCGGCACTTCGTAGGAAACTTGGTCCTCGGGGTGCGACGCGGCGAATGGACGGAAGAGCGTGTCGTCGATGATATCCAGCGTGAGATCGCCGAAGCTGGGGTGCCACGCCGCCCACAAGCCGTAACGCTTTTGGTGCCCGAACGTCGCCGCGTCCGGTAGCTGCGGCAAATAATACCCGTCGACGAAGCCGCTTTTCGTTCGTTTCCGCCTCAATTTGGCGCAGATCCGCGTACTCGAGGTGTACTTCGAGCGGACCTTTATCGACGTAACGCAGCCGATATCCCTGGCGATTGACCCCTAGTACGCTGTTGTCTATCAATTGGTAGTTAGACTTCAACCATTGCCCCGGCCAGGCGAAGGGCGCGCTCCACTGATTTTCCGAAACGCCGTACGGCAGGATCATCGTGGCGTACCGCGGCTCCATCCGGTACGCATCGAGTGACGCCGTCGTGCGTCCTCGGGTTTTCGAAAAGCCGAGATGATAGTAGCCGCCCGGACGCTCCGTGCCGGGACGCGTCACCGGTGAGGCGTCAAACCACGCGCGTCCGATGTCCGCAACGCCGGCGATATCGAGCGCCGGAGCAAGGTGAAAAGCCGCGTGGAGTCCGGCAATCGTCTCGCGCTGACCGCTCAGCGTGCTCGTCGGAAGTACGCCCTCGGGCGTCGAGCCGAATTGCGGATTGATTCCAAAAGGCACCGTCGTCACGAACGATGCGCCCGATGTTGTCGCGTGCAGTAGCTGAGCTGTGTACTGGGTGCCTTCGCCGTGATCGACGACGATGGAACCGATCGTCAGACGCGCGGACTCGCCCGGTAAGGACGGCAGAGCCGCGTTGGAGATTTCGACGGAGGCGATCCCACGCTTCGCGATGACGTCGATGCCGTGCAGCGGCAAGGCGGTCGCGTACGGTTGCCAGACATCGGTCCCGGGCAATCCGCTCGAAAGCGTCTCCGCCGGAGCATAGGCGAGCGCCGGATTGAGGCTCGTGAGCGCCGGCTGCACGAAGACGAACCGCGCGGTTTGCGCGAGGTCGAAGTAGCCGCCGCGCAGCTTGAGGTTACCATCAGCCGTCGCGACACTTCCGGAGAGGAGCGAGAGACGCAGTGCGGTGCCGTCGTCTTGACCGGCATGCGTCGGAAAGGCAATGGCGTACGGCAAAGCCTGCGAGCCGAGATGCGGGTTGAGCGTCGGCATCAGGTTTTCACCGTAATACGAGGCGTTGGTAAAGCTTCCACGGACGTATCCGAGGCTCGGCGTTGCACTGAAATCGAGACCGCGCGTGCGATAGGTCGCCGTCGTGGAGATCGTTCCGATTCCCGCGACGCCCGGTACCAGCGGAGCGCTTGAGAAGAGATCGTACGGCGTGTTGGGCGCGAGCGCGGAACCCGTGATGAAGCCTGATGCTTCCGGCCCAACCTGCCCTTCGCCAGCCGTACCGTCATCGACGAACGTCACATTCGCCGACGTCGTCAGTCGAAGCCCCAGCGGTCGCGGCGTCGTCGTTGCCGTCGGCGAGGCCAGCGGCGACGGAGACGCTATCGGCAACGGCGTCCGAGAAATCGACGGTGAGGTGCTCGAGCTCGGCGCGGGCGAGGGCGAGGGCGAATTGGAGGTCGTCGACATCGGCTCGGGCGATGGTGCGGGCTTCGCGTCGGCATGCTGTAACGTCGCAAGGAGACAAGACGTCACAAGTAAGGCACACGGCGCGAAGCGCGTGACAAATCTAGCGGACAACGCCATGTCGTTCCTTTCGTCCAAGATGTGTCGTTTAGTGAGGCAAGAAGCGTCGGCGCGTGAATGCTTTGCGCACCCGGCTCCACGTGCTCCGAAGGGCCGTCGCGGAAGGCTTGTTTTGCGCGGGTTCCTCATTGCGAGCGTCTCTGGCGGAATCAATTGCGCCCGCGAGGTGCGCCGGCGCGGCGTGCTGTCGTAGAGATGCAACGGGCATCATAACGTTTGAGCTCCTCTTGGAGAACGTCGCAAATAGACGACGTTAGTGCGGACGCCGACATCAAAAAAAAGGCCATCGGATCTCGCGATCCGGCGGCGAAAGATGCTCCACGAAAGCGTCGTGCAGCCATCCTCAACGTCCGGGGTTCGGCACCATGCGCCGTAGAGCCCCAAGGCTCAGCCGCATTAGATCCCGCCTTGTTTTCGACGGGGCCTGGTAACCCATTGGGGTCTCTCGACCTTTCCGGGCAGCGGCGTATTTGTCGCACGGACGCCTCGCCTAACGAGGATCCTTTGTAAGAATACTCCCCCGAAGCATTTCGTCAACGCTAAATTCGCAGGAATGATCCTCCTTTCGATGACGACGAACCGGTTTGCGGCGCTGCTAGCCTGACGTCGTCATCGACCGGACTCGGGCGATAAAATCGTCGAAGGCAGTCAGCTTGATGCGAGGGCGACCGTCGCTCGTTCCGAGCGCGATTTCATGCGCGTCCATCTCGAGCCAATGATTCCAAAACACGACCGGCACCCCGCGCGCCTCGAGTAGCCGATCGAACGATGAGGGGTCCGGTTCCGGCGCCGGTTCGAGCCACTCGAGATCCGCGATGAGGGCGTTGGCGGTTTCGGCCGCGTCCGGTTTGTTCGTGCCGATGATGCCGCTGGGCCCGCGTTTGATCCAGCCGGCTACGTACTGCCCGGCGACGGGTTCGCCCGCTTCGCTCGTAATGCGGCCATTCTGGTTCGGAATGACGTGGCGCTTGGCATCGAAGGGAAGGCCCTCGAGCGCAACGCCCCGGTAGCCGACGGAGCGCAGCACCATTTGGAGGTCGAGCGTTTCGAAAAGGCCGGTTCCGACGGCATTCTCGCGTTCGTCGAGCACGTTCTTTTCGAGTTGCAGTGCTTCGACGTGCTGCGAACCCAAGATGTTCGTTGGCGAGCAGAGGAAGCGGAGATGGATACGGCGCGGACGACCTTCCGGCGCGCGAGTTGCGAAGCCGCGCAACACCTCCATATTGCGCTGCAGGATTGCGTTCCCGGCGACGGTGTCCGCGCTGCGCGCGTCTAACTCGATCTCGTCGGGGCGCACGATGACGTCGGCGTTCGGTAATTCGCCGAGCTCGCGTAATTCTTTGGTCGTAAACTTGGCCTGCGCCGGGCCGCGCCGCCCGAGCATGTAGATATCGGTGACGCGGCTTTGGGCGAGTACGTCGAGTGCCGCATGCGGAATATCGGTGTGGCGCAATTCGTCGACGTGTTTGGCAAGGATACGCGTCACGTCGACGGCGACGTTGCCCATGCCGACCACGGCAACGGAGGCCGCATCCAAGCGCAGGTTGCGCGTTGCATGATCGGGGTGGCCGTTATACCAAGCGACGAACTCGGTGGCGGACAAGTTTCCGGGCAAATCTTCACCGGGCACCTCGAGGCGCCGATCGGCCGACGCGCCGACCGTATATACCACGGCGTCGTAGTGCCGCCGGAGATCGGCAGCAGTCAGAGTCGTGCCGAACCCAACGTTTCCGATGAAGCGGACCCGCGGGTCGTCGAGCGTTTTATGAAACGTATTGATGACCGTTTTCATCTTATGGTGGTCGGGCGCCACACCGTAACGCACCAGACCATACGGCGCCGGTAAGCGCTCGATCACGTCGATGCTGAACTCGGCCTTGCCGCTCTTTAACAGCGCGTCGGCGACGAAGATTCCCGCGGGTCCCGCCCCCACGACGGCCACGCGCACAGCTCGATCGATCACGATGCCTCGTCGCTTCGACAGGGCGCCCTACACTCCGGCCTACAGAAGGAGCGAGGTTGCCGCGGCCGGCTCGGAGTCGAAGTAGGTACAAATGATACAACAAAAGGTCCAGGCCAATTGCCACAATAGACTACTGAAACCCGAGAGGAAATGATGGCCGTTCCTAATGTCGCCAAACCCGATCGCATACGTGCGTCCGGGCAGACTCTGGTCTATCAAACCGGTTTCGGCAACGAATTCGCGACCGAAGCGCTAGCCGGTGCCTTGCCGGTCGGCCGAAACTCGCCGCAACGTCCTCCGTTCGGCCTCTACGCAGAACAGCTCTCCGGCACGGCCTTCACGGCGCCGAGAGCATTCAATCGCCGTTCGTGGCTCTACCGTATTCGCCCGGCAGCGGTGCATCGGCCATTCGCGCGAATCGACAACGGACGCCTCGCGAGTAGGTTCGATGAGCCGGCAACGACGCCGAATCAACTGCGCTGGGAACCGCTCCCTATGCCGAGCGAGCCGACGGACTTCGTTCAGGGGCTCATGACGATGGCCGGCAATGGCAGTGCCGCGGCGCAAGAGGGCTGTGCGATTCACCTCTATACCGCAAACCGGTCGATGAAGAATCGCTACTTTTATTGCGCCGACGGCGAGCTTTTGATCGTCCCGCAGGACGGCGGGCTCCGAGCTGCTACCGAACTTGGTCTTCTCGATGTTCGGCCACAAGAAATTCTCGTGATACCGCGGGGCCTTCGCTTCCGAATCGAACTGCTCGACGACACTTCGCGCGGATATGTTTGTGAGAATTACGGCCGACTCTTCCAATTGCCGGACCTAGGACCGATCGGTTCGAATGGGCTGGCTAACCCGCGTGACTTCCAGACGCCCGTCGCTTGGTACGAGGATCGCGACGTTCCCGGCGAGCTCGTCGCCAAGTTCATGGGGAATCTTTGGTCGGCGGACGTCGATCATTCGCCTCTGGACGTCGTGGCGTGGCATGGAAATTACGCGCCCTACAAATACGATCTGCGGCGATTCAATACGCTTGGCTCGATCAGCTACGATCACCCGGATCCGTCGATCTTTCTCGTCTTACAGTCACTGAGCAACACGCCGGGCGTGGACGACATCGACTTCGTCATTTTTCCATCGCGCTGGCTCGTTGCCGAGCAGACGTTTCGGCCGCCTTGGTTCCACCGCAACGTCGCGAGCGAATTCATGGGCCTCATCCACGGCGTGTACGATGCAAAAGAAGAAGGGTTCGTACCGGGCGGCGCGAGCCTGCATAATTGCATGAGCGGTCATGGCCCCGACGCACAAACCTACGAGAAAGCGTCGGGGCAAGACACGTCTAAGCCGCAGCATATTGCGGATTCGATGGCGTTTATGTTCGAGTCGCGTTTGGTGATCCACCCGACACGAAACGCGATGGAGACGGCCCAACTGCAAGCCGACTATTTTCAATGTTGGCAAGATCTGCCTAAGACTTTCGACGCGAGCACGTCGCACGGCTGACATTGGCTGTGCACCCGAACGATCCGAGCCTGACCTCGTTCATCGCCGTTCCGCCCGAGTCGCATTTCCCGATCCAAAACCTGCCCTATGGCGTTTTCTCCACTGCCGATGGAGCTGCTCCGCGGGTTGGCGTTGCGATCGGCCTCAGCATTCTCGATCTCGCCGCTATCGAAGGGACCGGCTTATTGCAAGCCGCGCCCAGTGGCGAGCGCGTCTTCGGTCGGCCCAACATCAATTCGCTTCTCGCGCTCGGCCGAGCGCGCTGGCGGTTGACGCGTGCTCGCGTGAGCGAACTGCTGCGCTCGGACAACGGGGAGCTTCGGGACAACGTCGCTTTGCGAGCGCAAGCCATCATCCCCATGCAGCGCGCTTCAATGCATCTTCCAATCGAGGTCTGCGGTTACACCGATTTTTACTCGTCAAAGGAGCACGCAACCAATGTCGGGATGATGTTTCGAGAGCCGCAGAATGCCTTGCTGCCGAATTGGCTGGAGATGCCCGTCGCCTACAACGGGCGGCCGTCGTCGGTCGTGGTGAGCGGCACGCCGATACGTCGCCCGAACGGCCAGACGAAGGCTCCAAGCGACCAGCGCCCGACGTACGGGCCATGCGCTAAGCTCGATTTCGAGCTGGAAACGGCCTTTGTCGTCGGCGAAGGCAATGCCCTCGGCGAGCCGATTTCGGTCGCGAATGCGAGAGACCACGTCTTTGGAATGGTTTTATTGAACGACTGGAGCGCGCGGGACCTCCAGCAGTGGGAGTCCGTTCCTCTGGGGCCATTCAACAGTAAGACGTTTTCGACGTCCGTTTCTCCGTGGGTCGTGACGTTCGATGCGCTCGAACCCTTTCGAGTCGCGGGACCGACGCAAGATCCGGAGCCGTTACCGTACTTGCGCCACACGGGAAAACGCGCATACGACATCCATCTGGAAGTCATGTTGCGCACGGGAGATGCGGACGATGCAACGCGCATCGCTCGAAGCAACGCCAGACATCTTTATTGGGACGTATCGCAGCAGTTAGCGCATCATACCGTCTCCGGCTGCAACACGCGGCCAGGCGATCTCATGGGTTCCGGCACGATTAGCGGCCCGGAAGCCGGATCGTCTGGGAGCCTGCTCGAGTTAACATCGAACGCCCGGCAGCCGCTCACGCTTCGCAGCGGCGCGAGGCGGAACTTCCTTGAAGATGGTGACGAGGTCACGATCACCGGCTGGTGCCAAGGCTCCGGCTACTGCGTGGGCTTCGGCGACGTCTCGGGCCGCATCATCCCTGCGCTACCGCACTCGTAAAGGCCAAAATGAGATCGTTCGTCCACAACGTCCTCGCTATCGTCCCGCTGCGAGACGAGCGTCACGGGCCATTGCCGGCATTGCTGTTCGTTCTGACGATCGTGACCGGATTGGTCGACGCGGTAAGTTATCTGCGCTTGGGCCACGTCTTCGTCGCTAACGTCACAGGTAACGTCGTGTTTTTGGGTTTTGGGTTGGCCGGCGCAAAGGATGTCTCGGTTCTCGAGCCCACGCTTGCGATCTTACTCTTTGCGGCCGGCGCGGTGGCCGGGGGCAGGCTAGGCGTGCTCTTCGGCCTTCATCGCGGGCGGCTGTTAGCGGTGACGACTCTCGGGCAAGTCATGATCGTCGCTGTCGCCACAGTGGTCGCGGCGGCTGCGGGACCTCATATCGCCGAACCGGTACGATATGCCCTCATCTGTATGCTGTCGTTTACGATGGGCCTACAAAATGCGTCCGCACGACGGATCGGCGTTCCCGACATGCCGACGACGGTGCTTACGCTGACAATCACTGCTCTGGCCGCCGACTCGCATCTCGCAGGTGGAAATCAACCGCGCGCAGGGCGCCGCTTAGTCTCGGTCGTCGCGATGCTGCTCGGCGCTGGAATTGGCGGCGGGCTCGTGATCAACGTTGGTATTACAGCGGCGCTCGTCGCCGCCGTCATCCTGCTCGCGATAACCGCCGCGGTGGTGCAACGCGCCAGTATCCCGACTGCGTCTTGGTCGGCGTCGCCTACGTAAACGACAGACGCTGCACCAGTGCCGGACCACACGACTAGATGACCCGTGGCCGTGAAGCACGAACCGGCTTGCAAATCGTCGTAAAGAAACGGGTGATCGAACGTGGCTAAAGACCGACCTCTTTCGAGGCGCAAGCTCCTTCAAAAGCTGACCACGGCACCGATCGCGATCGGGGCGTTCGCCGCGCTGCAAACGGAAGCGGACGCGAAGGCGCCGCAGCTTGCCGTGTTATATCGGAACAAGCCTCATGGCGACAAAAGCTGTCACGAGTGCAAGTTTTACATCTGCAACAAAGAAAATCGCAAAGCAAACGGGCGTTGCCGGCGAGTCGCGGGCTCGATCAGCCCCAACGGCTATTGCGTGCTTTGGCACGCCGGAGATAATTCGAAGAACACCTAACCTTACATCAACGCGTCCAGTGGGCTTCCGCCTTTTGGTTCGCGCGCGACGTTGATGGCGAAGAGCTCCCCGAAAACATTGCGCGCGAGGTAGTCACCGAGGACGCCGAGGGCTTCGAGCAGTGTGGCATTGCTCAGTGGGCCGCAGTCGATCGGGTCGAGCTCGACCTCTTGGATGAGGCTGCGGACGACGGCGCTTGCCGCGATGTCGTCGCCGCAATGAAAGACGGCGGTGCGCTGGCCGTGGATCACCGGAACGTTGCGCTTGAAAACATAGGCGAGCGCCGCTGAGTCGATCACATTGAATGCTTTGACGAACCTTGCTTGCGGTGCCGCGCGGCTGACGCGCTCGACCAGCGAGAGGGGTCCACGTAACTCGATAACCGTCGTGACGTTGCTGCAATCGACGACGATCTTTCCCGCTAACGTGGAGCTCATTCGCCCGACGTCGCCGACGATCGTTTCGCTAGGGCGATCGATCACGACGAGCTCGGCCTCGGCTACTGCCTCCTCGCCATGGCCGACGATGTGGCTGCCCCGTTTCCACCGGTCCGTCAAGCATTCGAGTTTTGGACTAGTCCCAACCGCCGCAATGCGCATCCGATTCCCTCCCCAGATTCCGAGGCGTGGGCCATACGTGTTGCATCCACCTCGCTGGCCGGGCCGAACCGCAGCCGCCGGGTAGACGCTGTGCGACCTTTGTGTTACAAAGTGAACGCGATGCAGATACGACCGATGGCCCCTTCCGCGTTTGCCGCCGCGCTCGCGCTGCCGCTGGCGGTCCACGCGGATCCGCTCTCCGTGTTCCAGCCCACGCAGATCTGCGGGGTTACCGTTACTACGGCAGACGCGCGGGCGATGCGTTCCCTTCCGCCGCTGGAGGCGTTCGGGACGGTTCGCGGGACGCGCAGCCCGGGGCTCGACGAGGTCGGCTCGGCGAGCGAGGCCGCGCAAGACGCCGGCTACGCATTGCGCCTGCCGCCAACCGTCCCCGCCTCGGTCGGAAAGGACGTCCACTACCAGGTCACCCAGCGTGCGCGCACCGCGTTCACGTTCGACCAGAACAAAGCGTCGGCGTGGGCGCGCGAGCACAAGGTCACGCTGCAACCGCTGCCGTCCGGGCTCGACGGCGCGACCTACACCGCGACGCTGCAGCCGGTCGCCATCGTGACCTACGGCGCGCCGCAGCGCGGCCGCAGCGCGAAGCATCGCGCACCACGGCGCGGCACGTTTCTCGCCGTCGTCCAGGCGCCGGTTCCGGCCGTGACGTCGAACGGCGCGTCGCTGCAGACGCTCGCAAACTGGTTCGCGTCGCAACCCGGCGTCCCGCCGCACCTGGTGGCGCAGATCAAGGCGATCGGCGATCCGACGCAAACGCTGCCGATCCCGATTCGCTTCGACCGGCAGACCGCGATGCCGATCGCCGTCGACGGCGTGCAGGGGCTCGCAATCGGCGACGAGACGGGGATCGGTTCGGCGATCGTCTGGACGAAGAACGGGAAACTGTACGCCGTCGGCGGTACGTTCGCGCAGAGCCAGGTGCTCGCGCTCGCCAACGCTCTGAAGTAGTGCCCGATGCGATTGTCGCGCGCGCGCTCGCGAAGCGCTACGGTGGCGTCGACGCGTTGCACGATCTGACGCTACGCGTTGCCCGCGGCGAGTGCCTCGGCTTCCTCGGGCCCAACGGCGCCGGCAAATCGACGGCGGTCAAGATGCTCGTGGGTCTGGTGCGTCCGACGGCCGGGGACGCGGAGCTTCTGGGCCGTCCCCTCGGCGATCTGCGCACTCGGGCACGGATCGGCTACCTTCCCGAGTTATTCCGCTATCCCGGCTGGCTCGCGGCGCGCGAAGTCCTCGCGTTTCATGCGCGACTGCTGCGCATCGACGGCGCGCAGCGCGCGATCGACGCGGTGTTGGACGAAGTCGGCTTGCGCGACCGCGCAGCCGACCGGGTCGGCACGTACTCGAAGGGGATGCAGCAGCGGCTGGGACTCGCCGTCGCGCTACTCGGTGAACCGGAGATCGTGTTCCTCGACGAGCCGACGTCGGCGCTCGATCCGGTCGGCCGCAGCGACGTGCGCGCGCTGATCGAGCGCTTGCGCGCGCGCAACACGACGGTGTTCCTCAACTCGCATCTGCTCGGCGAAGTGGAGCGTATTTGCGATCGTGTCTGCGTCGTCGATCGAGGCCGTGTGGTCGCCGAAGGCGCCGTCGACGCGCTGAGCGGCGAGCGGCGCGGCGTGCGCGTGCGGCTGGACGACGGCTGGCACGAGCACGATGTCCCGCCGGCGGAAGTTCCCGAACTTGTCGCGCGGCTCGTCGCGACGGGCGCGCGCGTCCACGCGGTCGAGCCGAACGTCACGACGCTCGAAGACCGCTTCCTCGCGCTCGTGCGCCGCACGTGATGGTGCTGTTGTTCGCGGGATTGACGATGCGCGAGCTGGTGCGCCGCCGGCTCGCGGCCGCGGTCGCGCTGCTCACGCTACTGATCGTCGCCTTTACCGCTTTGGGGTTGCACCGGCTCGCGACGACCGTCGTCGACGGTGTGGCGCTGCCCGAGCCCGCCGTGCGCGCCGCAGCGGCGGGAATCGTGATCCTGCTCGCGTTTTTTTTCTCGTTCGTCATTGCGCTCGGTTCGGCGCTCATCGGCGCCCCCGCGATGGCCGAGAGCATCGCGAACGGGGAGATCCTCGCGGTGCTCGCGCGGCCGGTCCGGCGCGCCGACGTGATGCTCGGGCGCTGGCTCGGCACGGTCGCAGCGCTCGCGCTCTACGTTGCGGTCGCGGGCGGACTGGAGCTGGTCGTCGTGCGGATCGCAACCGGGTACGTCCCGCCGCAGCCCCTCGCCGCGCTCGCGTATCTGTGCGGCGTCGCGGCGGTGGTCACGACGCTCGCGATCGCGCTCGCGGCCCGGCTTCACGCACTCGCCGCCGGGATCGTTGCGGCGCTGCTGTTCGGCATCGCGTGGATCGGCGGGATCGTCGAGTCGATCGGGCTCGCGCTGGGGAACGCGCGCCTCGCCGATGCGGGGACCGTCGTCGCACTCGCATTTCCGTCGGACGCGCTATGGCGCGGAGCGCTGTACGCACTGCAGCCGGCCGTGTTCACCGCCGCCGCAGCGACGGTAAATGCGAACGCGGGCGGCACGACGGTAAACCCGTTCGCGGTAACGTCGCCGCCCCTGCCGGCGTTGCTCGCATGGGCCTGCGGCTGGATCGTCGTCGTGCTGACCGCCGGCGTGACGGCATTCCGTGCGCGCGATTTATAAGCTACCTCCGTTGACTAGGCGCGTAGCACGTGTGCTACACTCAGGAAGTGCAACGAGAAATCACTCAGCGCGAACTCCGAAACGAAAGCGGCGACGTCATGCGCGCCCTCGATGCTGGGGATTCGTTCATCATCACGCGCCACGGCGTCCCCGTGGGTGAACTTCGGCCAGCAAAACGGAGCGTCTTCGTATCGAAAGACGCGGTCCTTACCGCTTTCGCGACGGCTCCTGATATCGACGCTCGACGCTTCCGGCGCGATCTCGATGCGGCGATCGATCAAGATCCGACTCCGCGTGGCTAGGCACGCTCGTCCGGCCGGAACGCCGCTGCCGCATCGCTTCCATCGAGGAGCCAATAGCGGATCGCGGCAAGGCCGCTGCGGCCGCGCGGTCCAATCGGAATGCCGAGTGACTGATGCACGGTAACGTACGGCAGCGCGCGCCCGAGCCGGCGTGCGCTGCCGGCGAAGACGATCGCGCGCGCCTGTTGCCGCCGCGTGCGCCGCTCGACTAAACGAACGGGCAGCACCGGATCGAACAGCGCGCCGCTCACGAGTCCCAGCAGCCCGTTCGGTGCGTCGAGCTCGCCCGCGTGCCGTGGCAACTCGAAATCGAAGTGACGCACGAGCGTTCCACGCTCGAACCTCGTGGCAGCAGCATCGAATCGCGGCACCTCGCCGGCGGGATCGACGAGATACTCGTAGCGCCCGTTTTTGTTCTTCCGCGGGTCGAGTGCGCGAAAGCGCACGTACGTCACCGATCCGACCTCACCGTCGGCCGACGATGCGACGGTCGATCCGCTTGCGGTAAAGCCGAACGTCGTCGAACCGCCCTGCCCGTACGCGCCGGCGAGATAGGGTTTATCGAGCTTGTTGCTGCCGGCGAGATCGAGGATCGAGCGGCGCATCGTCGCGGGGTCGATTCCGACGCCGAGATCGCGCACCTCGAGCGTCGGGCGATCGATCGTGGAACCGTCGGCGATCGTGACGGTCACGGCCGCGGCGAGCCGTTCGATTTCCGTATCGTCGAGCGACGCCAACCGGCCGTCGGCGATTGCGAAGAACGCGCCGGCGGCGTCGCCCGGCGAATCGAGCGATTTCCGTACTCGAGGGTCGCCTTCACGCGCGGCCCGCTCCAACACGCCATCGATTGCATTCGTGATGCGTTCGACGAAGGCCAGCGCCGGGTCCGAGCCGATGTTGACGAGCCCGAAGTTTCCCTCTTTCCCGCCCAGCGGCACCCACGTGCAGCCGCGGCCCTCGAGTTCGCTGACCGCAGCCTGCGCTTGGGGCGCGTTCGGCGCGGTAACGAGCGCATCGGCGCCCAAGCGTTGCGTCACCGGTTAGAGCTACGCCGTGGCCGAGGTTCGACGTGCTGCCCCGTTCCAACCGTGGTACGCCGCCGGTGTACCTTCGCGCGCTTTCGTGCCCTCGACCGCATAGTGCGCCACTTGTCGATGCAATCGACACGGACCCGTCTTTGTCGAAGATCCGCGACGGCTTCGACGAAGCGCAAAGTGCCCAAGCCCTCTGGACTGACGACCGCCGCACAGCAATCGTCGTTCTCCTCCGTTCTCGAAAACGAGCTGACGAGCAACCGCGAGCAACAGTCGGCCGCGTCGCGGGTCCGGCCGCGCGCCGGGTTGCAACTGCGCCGCACCGGCCCGGGCAAAGCATCACGAGGAGCGTTAACGCATCTGAACGGTATCTAGACATATGGCACGCATCGGAGCGCCAAATGGCAGGAACCAACTGAGAAAATCGAAGCGTCTCGTAGACGAGCCGTATGTTGCGATTCTCTTTAGGTTTCCGACCGAAACGACAAGCGGTTTTGAGTTCGCCGTCATACGCGACGCAATTATCGGCGGCAAGATCCGCGGGACGCAATTCAAGGCGCTTAGGAAAGCAATGAATCTCTCCGTCGAGCAAATTACCGCCGTTATTGGGAGTTCGCAGCGTACGATCGCGCGCAAGGAGGGTGGCCAGGCCTGCCTCTCGCCGACGGAGGCCGATCGTGCGTATCGCCTCGCGCGCATCGGCGATCTTGCGACCGAGTCGATTGGGGACCGGGTGAAAGCGATGCGCTGGCTTGCAACGCCGAACGCGTATCTCGCAAACCAGACGCCCTTGGCGATGTTGGATACCGAACTCGGAACCACATACGTTGAACAATCGCTTGCGGCGATCGCATACGGTGGCGTAGCATAGTTCCTTGAGGGCTTGGCGCATCACGCGACGCGTACACGTCACGAGTGCCTTTACGGGATACGGGTCTGCGCGAGTCGGACAACGTTGGAATAGCAAAGCCGTCTACGTCGTGTACTGCGCCTCCAGCATGGCGCTAGCGCACCTCGAGCAGCTCGTTCACATTGGACGCGAGAACGCGCCGGACGACCTCGTTGCATGTGCCGTGGACATTCCCGATGATGCGATCGAGACGTGCGACCCCGCGTCGCTCCCGGCGTATTGGCGAAACGAGCCGCCGCCTCGGGAACTTGCGGAGATCGCTGATGCGTGGGTTTTGAGCGGTACGAGTCTCGGACTTCGAGTCCCAAGCGCGGTTTCTCCGGAGGACGCCAACATCGTCATCAATCCGCAGCATCACCGAATTTCCGAGCTGCGCATCGGTGAGCCGTTCGACGTCGTGCTCGATCCGAGGTTGTTGCGGTGAAGGAGCGTTCCGCACGATGCTCGCAGGAGCGGTTCACCCGCCGCCCGGCGCAAACGCCTTCGAACTTCGCCCGCTGTTCGCGTCCCGGCTTCGCCTCGGACGCAATAACCGATTTTAACGGTCGCGCGCCCACGCTCTCCGCAAACGCTTTCGTCGGCGATAGAATCCTCAGTATCACAGAAGATCTGTAAGCGCCTCGACCGAAGCAACCACCGTTCCGCCGCTGCGCGGTTCACTTGAGCAACACTAAATTGACGGAATAAGCGGCGAAAGCCCGGTCACTGCTGACGATGGTCATGTCTTCACAGAGCGCTTGCGACAGCAGAAGCCGATCGAACGGATCGGTATGATGCGGCGGCAACGCGTAGACGCCGAAGCTGTGTTCCATCGTCACCGGAAGCGTCGTAAGGCCCGACGCGATGAAGAATGGCGGTAGCAGCTTCGCGGGCGGCTCCGGCAATGTGAGGCGCTTCAGCGAAGCCTTAACCGCGATTTCGAAGGCGGAGACCGCCGACACATAGACTTGATTCGCGGGACGAACGAGTTCGTTCTTGACCGCTTTGGTAAAGCGCTTCGAGCCTTCGAGCCAGAACAGCAGTGCACTCGTGTCGAGCAAATAGTTCACGCTTCGTCGAACTTGCGCACCATCTCTGCAGGCAGCGGCGCATCGAAATCGTCAGCAACCACGATACGGCCGTTCTCGAAAAATTCGCGTGCAATGCCGAACTCGCGTGGCCGATCGTGTGTCATGGGCACGATGCGCGCGACCGGTACGCCCTTCTTCGTTACAACGACGGTCTCGCCGTCCATCACGGTTTCGATGAGCGCCGAAAAGTGCGTCTTCGCCTCAAAAATACCGACTTTCCGCATGCGGTATGTCTTCAACTAACTAGTTGACTAGCCCTTCCAAAGCCGCCGGCGTGCTAGTCATTGCGCCTCGGGCTGGAGCCAGGCGGCGAGCTCGGCGTCGGTCGCCGCCGCCACCGTTTGCGCTACCGGCACGGACGCTCGTAACCGCACAAAATAAGGCCGGCGATGGTCGGCCTCGGCGACGCCGGGAGAGGTCAGCGGACGATCCGCGGGGTCGAAACCGGCGAAGTAAAGCCACCAGGCCCCGCCTGGCCCGCGGACGGCCGACGCGACGCCCGGGCTGATCACCTGGCCGCCGGTAAAATTAGGCCAGCGGGGACGCTGCGACTGCAGAAGATAGCGGACCTCGGCGCGGCCCGGATGTCCCCAAATGCCCCGCGAGTCGATCTCCAGCACCTTCCGATAAAATCTACCTGCGGCGGGCCGGAGAGTGTCGGACCAGGCGACACCGGCTTTATAGTCATCCTGCTGGTACGCACCCGTGGAGTAGAGAAGCGCGTACTTCTCCGCAATTTTCACGATGTACGGCGCCTCGACCAGCTTCGCTTTCGTGTGGTCGTACCATTCGGAATCGAGGGCGCCATCTCGGTCGCCAGGCAGCAGCAGCGTGGTCGCGCCTTCCGGCGCGGCTTGCGTTGGCGACAGCATCGGCTGGATCACGATGCCGTTGCGAAGACCCGGTTTCGAGACGAAGTTTTTCACGTAAAGAAGATAGAGCCGCTCGCCGTCCTGGAAATGTTTGCCGTCGTAATTGCCATCCGCGGGCGTTGCGAACGAGCCCGCGAGCACGCTATCCGCGGACCAGGCCGGCGGCACGGTGCCGGGTACGCCGACCGCGGCCGGCTGAGCGTGGACGAGAACCGTCCAATGGTCGGGGTGCGCCGGGCTGCGGACGCCGATCGCCAACACCGCGTGCCACCCGCCCGCGTCGTCCTGAAAAGCAGCGAGGTTCTGGAAATTGGTGACGGTCGCACCGGCTGCGGCGATTGTCGCGCGCAACGCGCCGGAGTTGACCGCGACTCGCGTCCACGAAAAGCACCGACCCGTCACCGGGTACGCGCAGCTCATGATCGCCTTGGTCGTGCCGGAGAAGACTTGCGTTCGGCCGCCACGCGAGGGGGCGAGGCGCACGGGGGAGGGATCGGAGAAGTAGCCGGAGCCGTCGGCGCTAACGGTGGTCATGGGCTGGATCGCCGGCGGAAGCGTCCGGAATCCGCTCGAGCCGGAGCTGTCGGTAACGGCAACTTTGGATAATCGGAAAAGCTCATCAGCCCTCGCAACATCGTCGCCAGCCGTACAGCGGAGGGCCACGGTCAGGAACACCGCGAGCGGAGCGGCGAAGCAGCTCGCCATTCGATTGAGCTCGGTCGATCCGCAACGACGCATGGTTTCGTAATCCTTATGGTGCAAAGCACGGGCGTGTCTGGGGGCGTTGCGCGACCGCCGTCCGCTAGGTACGGTCGTCGCTTGCGCTCTTGCTAAGCACGTCTCAGCGTTGGTGTCGTCGGCAACGACGCCCGCTCGTCTTCGCGTGAATCACGTCTGCTCATCCCGGTGAAACCGTCTATCCGCTCGAACGTACTAATGGCTAGAATGAACATTCGATCTACAAATCCCGTCCTTGTGACCGGCGGCGCGGGTTTCCGTCGCCGTTCACTGCATCCTCAAATTGCTGGAGGCCGGCTACGCGGTGCGAACGACGGTTCGTTCAGTGCAGCGTGAAGCTGCGGTGCGCGCGATGCTCGCCGTTGGCGTGCTCCGGCCGATGCTCCCGTCACCTTCGTCGTGGCTGACCTCACGTCGGATGCCGGCTGGGCACAGGCCGTAGCCGGCTGCGCTGACGTCCTGCACGTCGCATCGCCGTTCCCGATGACGGTGCCCAAGAACGAAGACGACCTCATCGTTCCCGCACGCGACGGCACGTTACGTGTTTTGCGTGCGGCGCGAGATGCCGGCGTTCGGCGTGTCGTCGTCACGTCGTCCTCGGCCGCAATCGCCTACGGCCACGCGCCGACAGCGCGCTCCTTCACCGAAGAGACCTGGACCAATCCCGACCGCCCCGGCGTTGGCCCGTATCAAAAGTCGAAGACGCTCGCGGAACGAGCGGCTTGGGATTTCATCGCACGCGAAGGCGGCGCACTCGAACTTGCGGTGGTCAATCCGGTGGGCATCTTGGGACCGGCGCTCGGCGCGCCGTTGTCCACGTCGGTCGATATCGTCAAGCAGATGCTCGAACGTGCGCTACCGGCATTGCCGCAGATCACGTTCTGCGTCGTCGATGTGCGTGACGTCGCCGATCTCCACGTTCTGGCGATGACCGATCCTGCGGCAAATGGACAGCGCTTCCTCGCCGTTGCGGGCGAACCGATGAGTCTGCGCGACATCGCGCTCATGTTACGTGCACGCCTCGGTACGGCAGCCCGGCGCGTGCCGACGCGGACGATTCCCAATTGGACCCTTCGTTTGGCGGCAGGCGTCGTACCGTCGCTGCGCCCGATCACGGGGGAGCTCGGAACCGTTCGCGCGACGTCGAACGAGAAGGCAAAGCGCGTGCTTGGGTGGGCCCCGCGAACCAACGAAGAGGCCATCGTGGCCACGGGTGAGAGCCTCATGCGACTGGGCCTCGTGGGCGGTGCGACGAAGGCGGCGTGACGCGCTCGCGCACGAAACCGGCGACGCTCGGGAAGCGCGAAGCGATTCTCGCAGCGGTGCTCGAGGTCGCCGTCGAGCGCGGCTTCCATGACGCCCCGATGTCCCTGATCGCCGAGCGTTCGGGCGCGAGCGCGGGCGTGATCTATCATTACTTCCCGAGCAAAGAGGCCATCATCCAAGCCGTCTACGATCGCATCTGCGCGTTGAAGCGCGCGAAGCTGCTCGACGGCTACGGACCGCACCTCGACGCGCGCGGAGCCTTCCTCGGCGTTTTCGCGCGCGCGTACGCTTTCAACCGCGACCACCTGCGAGAGATGCACTTCCTCGCTCAATACGAGAGTGCCGGTTTCCGAGCCGCCACCGATGCGGATCGATCGTCCGACGACGAACGCATCGCATTCGAGCGACGCTTTCGCGGCAAGGCCAAGGGTGGTGTCCTCGATGATTTACCGGAACACGTGCTCTACGAGTTGACGTTAGGGCTCGCGGCGCGCCTCGCCAAGCAGCCGAAAAGACTCACGCGCGCGACGCTGCAAAGAGTTGCGGAGCGGGTCTGGGAGTCGATTCGCGCACACGACTGAGGGCACCGAAACGGCTTTCCGACGCGCTTGACGTATTGTGCTACAAGTAGCACAATGAGAACATGAAGCAGGTCGGAGTTCGCGAGGTGCGACAGAATTTATCGGCGTTACTGGAAGTCGTCAAAGCTGGCCGAGAGATTCTCGTGACGGAGCATGGGCGACCGGTCGCGCGCCTCGTCCCCGCCGAACCTCAGGGTTCGAAGGCATTTCCAGACCTTGCAGGCTTCCGGTCGCGAATGCCCCGGCTTGCCCCCCGCTATCCGAAGCGCTCGACGAGGATCGTGCCGATCGTCTCTAAGGTCGTGTTGAAAAAAGCGGGAGGCCCGCTCAATGTCGACACCAGTGCGTTACTCAAGCTGTACTTTCGAGAGTTCGAGAGCAAGACAACGAACGCTCTCCTACGAGGACGGCGCGACGTCGTTATCTCGCAGCTTGCGGTAACTGAGATGATCTCTGCGCTGGCACGACGTTGTCGCGAAGGTGCGCTCGAATTCGACGTAGCTTCAAGAGGTGCAACAAGCTATACTCGACCATATCGAAACGGGCGTCTTTCGGTGCCTCGATGTCTCGCCCGATACCCACCGTGAGGCTGAGCGCATGTTGCTTATGACACGTGCGATACCGTTACGCGCGGCCGATGCTTTACATCTCGCACTCGCAAGCGGCGCGCGAGTCACGACTCTGGTCACATTCGATCGCAGAATGATAGAAGCCGGTCGTGCCGTCGGCTTTGTCACATTGCCGCAATGAAGATACTGCGCCGATCCAAGCTGCCCCGCGCTCGCGATCCCCGCGGATACGCGCGCGCTACCAGCGCGACGCCCGCGATCTTCCACCTCGTAGCGCGCCCCGTCAAAGCCGGAGGATACTTCACGCGTGCGAGCCGCAAATCATGGTGAATCGGTCGACCGTAAAGAGAAATAGTCGACGATGCGACCGATGCAGAAAATCGCCTAATGATGCGTGTCGAGCGAACGGCTTTATGCCGCAGCTTGCGTCGACATGCGCGGCTACTCCCACCTTGCGCGTCGGACGTCTGCGGCGAGACCGCGGGATCTCCGTCGCTCGCCCGACTCCGCTCGGCAATCCGTTCGTCGTAGGGAAGCCTTTCACGCGGGCGGAGGCAATTGCACGGTATCGCGACTGGATCGTCGGCGAACTCGAACGAAATTCGATGGCTCTAGCGCACTTCGAGCGCATCGTCAGCGCCGCACGATCCGCTGACGTGACCTTACTCTGCTGGTGCGCACCGCAGGCGTGTCATGCGGACGTTATCATCGAGCTCGTTCGCGACCGCCTAGCCGAGACGAAGTGAAGATGCGCACCTCAAAGCAGCTGAGGGAAGGTGATTTCACGAAGGAGATGGCTCTGTACGGACTGTCCTACGATGCTCTGAATGAACCCGCGATGACGTCTACGAGAAACCCGCGTCTTACAACTCGAGCGCAAATCGGATTCCCGTGTCGATCAGGCGCATGGTCTCCGCGGAAAGCGATGTGACGCGCTCTACGAGATCGGCCCGATCTACTGCCAGAAGCTGCGTAACGTTGACAACCGATTCTTTTGCGAGACGCGACTCATCTTTGCGTAGTGCGACGTTTCCCTCCGAATGGATGAGGCGAAGGCTGGATGTGACGACCGCGCAGCGGTCTTCACTCGATGACTATAACTCGGTTATACGCTGGTCAAGGCACTTCGAGACGCCGCCAGAGAGTCCGCGTTTGTGTCTACGTGGAGCGGAGCTTCGCTTTTTGCGACACGACCTTTTAAGGGCGTCACTCAAGGTGTATTTGACGCCCGGGAGCCGCTGGCACAAACACCTACGGCGGTTCGTAGGGAGAATTGCTCTTGCCGGTGACGACCGGCGCGGAATCTCGGGTTTTTGCGACGCTGCCGCCGCAGCCGTCTTATCCTACGAAGGGAGACTCTTCATGAACACCGACCCCACACCGCCCGCGGCGCACGATGGGCCAGAAACCGGCGCGCGCCTCACAACGCTCGACCCGGGTGCCGGCTACGTCACGATCATCAACACCTACGCGGTCGCTCCCGAACATGCCGAGGCGCTGCTGGACCTGCTCGTGCGTGCGACGGCCGAGACCATCCGGTACGTCCCCGGGTTCGTCTCCGCCAACTTTCATATGAACCTCGACCGCACTCAGGTGGTCAACTACGCCCAGTGGCGGAGTCGCGAGGCGATCGCGGCCGCGGGCGCCGACCCCGAAGTCGCAGCGTGCATCCGTGAGGCCGCCCAGATCGTGGACAGGTTCACGCCGATCCTCTACGAGCTGCGGCACTCCGTTGCGGCGCCCGGCGGGTGATGCGGGACTCGTTCCGGTTGGGTCGGTTCTGCAATAGCCGCTAGGCATCCGGTTCGTCAGGCCGATCTAGGGGTCGACCGTCGGAACGCGTTCCTAATCTGAGCCCAATGCCGGCGCCTGCAGACTTTGCTTGACTACCGGCATGGGGACGTTTTTGCGGGCGACGGTCATCGGTGCGCTCGCGTTCGCGACCGGATGCGGCGGTGGCGGCGGCGCGTCCTCGAGTGCACCCCCGCCGGCTCCTCCAGTCCAACCCTCGGCGGCCCCCGTGCCGAGCACCGCCCCGCAGGGACAGAAGCTCGCGCACATCGTCATCATCTTTCAAGAGAATCGAACGCCCGACAATCTTTTTCACGGGCTGCCCGGCGCCGACATCGCGGATTCGGGACTCAACTCAAAGGGCCAAAGGATCCCGCTGCAGCCCATACCGCTCGCAAACACCTACGATCTCGATCACTCGCACACCGGGTTCGTCACGATGTACGACGGCGGAAAAGTCGATCGCGCGGATCTGGTCGGCACTTCGTGCGGCGCGTCGTGTCCCTATCCAAATCCGCAGTTCGGCTACGTCCCGGCCACCGACAATGCCCCCTACATGCAGATGGCGATGCAGTACACGTTCGGCGATCGCATGTTTCAGACGAACGAAGGGCCGAGCTACCCCGCACACCAGTACATCATCGCCGGCACGTCGGAGCCGGCCGTCGGCAGCAATCTCCTGGTCTCCGAAAACACCGACCAAGCCGGATGTACCGCACCGTCGAGTGCGACCGTCGCCGCGATCGATCCGGCCGGCAGCGAGGCCGCGCGCATCTATCCCTGCTTCGAGCATCCGACGCTCATGGCTGCGCTCGACGCAAAGGGTCTGGGCTGGCGATACTACTCACCGGCGATCGGGATCTGGGATGCCCCGAACTCGATCCGGCACATACGCTTGGGTCCCGATTGGAACAACGTCGTCGCGAACAACGCGCAGATCCTCACCGACATCGCGGGTGGCGCGTTACCGGCGGTCTCTTGGGTCATCCCGACCGGCGCCGAATCCGATCACGCCAAAAGCAACAATGGTTCGGGTCCATCGTTCGTCGCCTCGATCGTGAACGCGGTCGGACAGAGCCCATATTGGAATACGACGGCGATCTTTGTGACCTGGGATGACTGGGGCGGGTGGTTCGACCACGTCGCTCCCCCGATCTACGGTTCGTACGAGCTCGGCTTTCGCGTCCCGCTCATCGTCATCTCGCCGTACGCAAAACGCGGCTACGTCTCGCACGTCCAGCACGAGTTCGGCAGCATCCTCCACTTCACCGAAGAGCAGTTCGGACTCGGCTCACTCAACTTCACCGACGCGCGCGCCGACGACCTCGCCGACTGCTTCGATTTCACCGGGTCACCCGCACCCTTCCGACCGATCACTGCGCAGTACGACGCTCGCTTCTTCTTGACGCGCGGCCGCTCGACGGTCACGCCCGACTCCGACTTTTAGACAAACACGCGCGAATCGTACTCGCTTGCGCACACTTGCGAGACGCAGGTCCGTGCATCGTAGATGGAATACGAGACGATGGGGCGTGCGTAGACATGCAAGGAGACGACATCGCCCGGACTTGCGTTCGCGACCAGATGCAGATCGTCGTCGTCGCGAACCGTCGGCAACATCTCCCATCTCTCGGATCCGATCATCGCGGCAGTCCGCGCGATGCTCGCGGGCAAAGAACTCGTTGAAGTCGGCGCTCTGAGCACCGAGCGTACCCGGCCGCACGGCCACGTGGAAGCGGTCCTGGCGATGATGCGGCGCTTGCAAATTGCAGCGCTGCTCGATCGCGCACCATCGAAGCAACGCGGTCTGGTGCTCGCAATGATCGCGCAGCGCATCATGACTGCAGGTTCCAAGCTCTTTACCACCCGCGCATTGCAACAATCGACACTCGCCGAAGAACTCGGCATCGGCACTCCCGACGCTGACGATCTCTATGGAGCGCTCGATTGGGTCATCGAGCGACAAGACGCGATCGAGCGGCGCTTGGCCAAACGCCATCTGCCCCAAGGCGGCACTGCGCTCTACGATCTCTCGTCGTCGTATCTGGAAGGCCGCTGTTGCCCACTGGGGGACGCGCGGCTATTCCCCGCGATCAGCGGCGGGGATCGTTGCAGATCGTCTACGGCCTGATGTGCGATCGCGACGGCCGTCCCGTGGCCGTCGAGGTGTTCAAGGGCAACACGGTCGATGCGCAAACCGTCTGCGATCAGGTGATCAAACTTAAGGATCGCTTCGCTTTGGAACATGCGGTGTTCGTTGCGGACCGAGGGATGGTGACGCGGGCCAACCTCACGGCTCTGGGAACGGCCGGCATTGATTGGATCACCGCGCTCAAAGCTCCGCAGGTGCAGCACCTTGCCGCCCAAGGCGCCTTGCCGCTCTCGCTCTTTGAAGAGCAGAATCTGGCGGAGATCAGCGTTGAGAATACCCGGGCGAGCGGCTTGTGGTCTGCCGCAATCCGCTGGTTGCTGACGAACGGCGGCGCAAGCGCGAGGACTTGCTCACCGCGACCGAAGCGCAATTGGCACCCATTGCGGTGCGCGTTGCAGCCGGCACGTTGCATGGGAAAGCGGAGATTGGCTTAGCCCTTGGTGCGGTGATCAACCGCTTTAAGATGAAAAAGCACTTCACGCTGGAGATCGACGACGAACGGCTGGCCTTCACGCGCAAAACCGAGCAGATCGCAGCCGAAGCGGCGCTCGACGGCCTTTACATCTTGCGCACTACCCTCGATGCGCAAACGTGTCCGAGCGCAGAGGTCGTGCGCTCCTACAAACAGCTTGCACGCGTGGAACGCGCGTTCCGCACGCTCAAGAGCGTCGACTTGGAGATCCGCCCGATCCATCATTATCGCGAGCACCGCGTGCGCGCCCATGTGCTGCTCGCAATGCTGGCCTATTACGTTGAGTGGCATCTGCGCGAGGCGTGGGCCGAGCTCTTGTTTAAAGACGAGCGGCCCTCAGTAGCCGCCGATCCGGTGAGCAAAGCACAGCGCTCCGCGCACGCGCAACGCAAAGCGAGCCGTCAGCACACCGAGGACGGCGCCATCGTGCATTCTTTCAAAAGCCTCATGGACGAGCTTGCGCTACGCGCTCGCAACACGACCCGCATTGCCCAGACCGAGGCGACCTTCGTTCAGCTGACCAAACCCACACCGCTCCAAGAACGAGCCTTGCACCTCGTGGCGAAGATACCGCTCGCCTCGTAGTGACGAACGGCACCGCAGCAAACCCCCAAAAAGCCCATCGAATAAGGATTCTTTTGAAAGCGGCGCGGGTAACTTCGGATTAGCGCGTTGACGCATTTGGATACGAGAATCGGATGCGCTACTGAGCTGTTGGCCGACGCCGGCTACTATAGTGAAGCCAATCTCATGCGGTGTGACAACGCGGGCATCACGCCTTTCATTCCG